>JACCDO010066219.1_pt1 | contig 96234 bp, 90 predicted proteins | sample 7446101 | NCBI WGS metagenome assembly JACCDO01 (sample SAMN15323440, study PRJNA562643) | freshwater metagenome | isolation source: river surface water | place: USA:Blue River Watershed | collected 2017-08-16
AAATATAAATGGTATGGTTATATAAATAAGAAAAAAGAAGAGAGTAATTTAGTAAATCAAATTAAAAATACTTTTGGAAAAGATACCATTATACTACATGGGGACTACTCAATTGGGAAGCAGATGAGACATCATATTTCTACACCAAATTTAGGACTTAAAAGAAAATTAGCAGAACATTTTACATTATATAATTTAGATGAATTTAGAACATCAAAATTAAATTATAAAACAGAAGAAATATGCGAAAATCTCTATTTACCTGATAAAAATAATACTATTAGAAAATTACATTCAGTTCTAACGTATCAAACGGAAAGCAACCGAAGTGGATGTATAAATAGAGACAATAATTCAGTAAATAATATGATAAAGTTAGTAAATTATTATTTACTGAATAAAGACCGTCCAGAAAAATTTAAAAGAAGTTATAAATTGGACGATATAAAAAAAGATACCAACCCCAATTTATTGGCGTCAAATGTTAGTATCATGTCCTAAGGGTACAATTATACTTTTTTCATTTTTTTATGGTTCTTAGTGTCCCATTTTTGAGTGAAAAAGGTGTAATAATAAATTATTATTAATTAATATTATAAAAATAGATTTGCAAATGCTGGTGCGGGTGCGGGTATTGGTGCTGGTGCAGCATTATATGGCGGTGGTGGTGGAAATTGTGGTGGTGGTGCTGCATTATATGGTGCTAGTGGTGGAAATTGTATAAATGAAGTGGTTGTGGTAGTAGTGGTTGGTGGTGTGATAGTAGCAGATCCTGTCTTCTTTTTTTTCATAAATAAAAATATAACACCACCTATAATTGCAATTGCTATAATGGCTATAACTATTCCTTGTAATGATTTCCATAATCCATTAATAACAGATGTTTTTTCATCAATTGCTGTAATTTTATTTTTAACATCCATATCAGCTGTTACTTTATTTTTATTACTAGTATCATTTGTAATAAAGTTATCATTTTTTTGAATAATTGCATTTGCAATATCAACACTATTAGTAGCTGTATTTATACATGTAGAAACTGCATCTGTTATTGCTTTTTGAGCAAGATCAAATTCTGCATCGCCTTCTAAAATAATATCTTTTGCAAAAAATGCATTTTTTACATTTATTAGTTGGTTACATGTGGTTGTTGTTATCGATTCAATTATATTTTTAACTTCAGATTTAATAATATTAGCAACTTCATTTCTATTAATTGTTTGATTAAGAATATTAATTGATAGTTCATTTTCAATAATTTGATTAATTTCTTCTGATGTAGTTTTACCTGGTTTAAAAATTTCTGTTATTTTATCAACCATATTAGCAAAAATTTGTTCACCGCCTTCATCAGTTGATCTTTTTAATAAATCATTAACTGCATTTAATTTAGATAAAGTTTCATTTTGATTAATAGTTTTATTTAATACAGAATTAGTAATTTCTGCTTGTAAATCATTTCTAACATTTGCATTGGTTATAATTGTTTGAGCTGCAGTTACTTTCCAATTTAATTCATTTTCTTGATTTATCTTAAATTTAGACCTATCTTTCATTATAATATTTGCAACAGATACAATATTAGATGTATCTGCATATTGATCTGTTTTAATTTCTGCCTTATTAATAACTTCATTTGTAATATTAATAACATTTTCTAATAAAATTTTATTAGTATTTTCAGTTATATTTTTAAGATCTGTTTTCAATCCATTCTTAATTGTTTGTGTAAGAGCTTTTCGATCACCGCCCCCACCTCCTAATAATGATCCTAATACCATACCACCTACTAATCCTACTGCTAAAGCCATACTATATAATTTATATGATAAAATAATAATTTAATTTAAATCTATTATAATTTAATATGGGAAATTTAGTATCATCTCCAACAGGTGATTTAAATAATAATGAATTATCTAAACAAATTGCATATTGGGCCAATAATTATTATAATGAGGGTAATAAATTAGAATTATTTAATAAATTATTAAGAAAACGTGCTTGTTGCACTGGACAAAAAGAAGTATCAATACCATTATTAGCATGGAATGAAGGATTAACACAGTGGGATTATTCTAGTATAAAAATTCCAGTATTTAATTCGCAATCAGATATAACAGAAGAAAATTGTAAATTTGAAAGAACTGTTGCTAATAATAATACATCAAATGCATTATATTATTTTTCAAAAGATTCGACTAATTTTGTATTATCAAGAGAAAAATGTTCAACATTATATACACCATTTTGTAATCAAGTATATAATGAAAATAGATATTCTTATGGTAATCAAAAAGGATATTATGGAATATATTTTGATGATGTTAATTCTGATAATACATCAGGTATTAATTTACAAAATGCTTATATTGATTGTAATTGTGAAAATAGTATATTAAAAAAAGATGCTATTAAATTAATGGAAAAATCTGAAAGCGGCACTGTTACAAATGTTATTGATTCAACTGTTGCTGCACAAAATTTAGATAATAGATGTGGTGCTTATTTTGATAAAACATATAAAACAATTAATGCTAGAAAAGAAATGTTATGTGTAAATAGTGTTACTATTGCAGGTGATGTGGATATATCAGATGCAGCTGCTTTTCAAACAGATCAAAAATGTGCACAAGCTAAAAATAGTTTATCTCCAGAAGAATTACAAGCAGCTATGATTAAAGCATTAAATGATTTTACTTTACAAAAAAATCAAGGTCCTCCGCTATATCCTATAATGACAACTCCACAAGAATCATCTTCATCACAATCACCAAAACCTCCTACCTTAGCTTCTCGATTAGTAAATAAAGAACAAAATAAGACTGATGATACTAATGTTGTATCAACTTCAGTAAATGTTATATCACGCAAAAATCCTAATGTTGATAATAATAAAAATAATAAAAATACAATTGGATTAATAGTAGGTATAATTGTTGCTATTATTGTAATTATTATTATTATTATTATAATTAGTTTAAGACGTAGATCTTCTACTAATATTGCTTCATTGCCTGCACTTGCGCCTGCAGCTGCGCCTGCGCCTGCGCCTGCAGCTGCAAGTAATATTTAATAGGATCTGGTTAAAAACTTAAATATAAATAAAAATTATTTGCGTTTATAAAGTTAAAGAAATATATATTCTTTTTAATAATGACAGAGAATTTAATAAGAACAGATTTTTTATCAAAAGATAATATTACAAATTTATATAAACAAATTACAATTAATAATGAATTAACAAATTTATCAAAAGAAAATAAAGATAAGATAATAAATCAATTGATTGAAAATATGAAAAGTGTTTTTAAAACATTAGAATTAAATAAAATTAATCAAACAAATATATCATTAGTTAAAAAACAATTTAATGATATTGTTATAAAAAAAACAAGTGAAGTAGTTATTAATAAACCAAATACTTCAAATAATGATATGAATAATAAAATGAATACACGCACATTTGAATCTGTTAAAAGACCTATTCCTATTCCAGGAAATGATAGACCTACTGGATCTTTTGGTAATACACATGGACCTGCTCCAAAAAATATAACACAAGATATAAGTCAAAAGATAAATGCAGATTTAGGTTCTAGATTATCTGAAATTGAACAAAGTAGACGTGTAAATAATGACAGACAGCCTAAAGAAATGCCAGATTTCTTAAAACCTGTTAAAGTGGGTAAAGCTAATACATTTGATGAAAGACCATCTTCTGGAAAACCTTTATTAGGATTTAGTGATAATGATGATAGTAATTTTAGTTCAAATGTGCCTTCTGTTGATATATCTAAATATAATGATACAATGTCAACACAAGATAGATTAAAACAATTAGAAATGGAAAGAAGTATGCCAACTGTTCATAATAATGGATCAGTTCATAGTCAAACAAATAATTCTACTTTATTTACTTCTCCTCCATTACAACAACAATATCAACAACCACCACAACAATATCAACAACCACCACAACAATATCAGCAACCACCACAACAATATCAACAACCACAACAACAATATCAACAACCACAACAACAAAATCAATTACAAGATATAATGGAAAAATTATCATTTATGACAAATAAAATGTCAGAAATGCAACAAGTAATTGGTAATTTACAAAGAGAAAATGATTATTTAAGAAATAATTCTCAACAAAAAAAAACTTTAACTAAAACATTTCAATTAGAGGTGAACAAGAAGGATTCTTCATATAATTATCAATTTAATGAAATAAATAATATAAGTAAAATAAAACTAGTATCATATAATTTACCTCAACCAGTTTATAATTTAGATATGTGTTCATTTAATTATATTAAAGAAAATGAATCAAAAGATTTTTTTATTCATATTAATAAAGGTTTTTATGATATAACATCATTATTAAATGAATTAAATAAGAACGATGATCTACTATTTAGTATAGATAATAGACAATTAGTTAAACTTACATCTAAAGATAATACTAATATTACAATTATAAATACATATCTATCTAATAAATTAGGTTTTATTAATAAAATAAATAATAATGAAATAATAGCAGATAGAATATATGATATAAGAATGCCAACGAAATTACTATTATATATAAGAAATATATACAATAATCAACCGGTAGGAGTATTAAACTTTAATGGAAATAGTATATGTGAATTAAATTTTAATGAATTAATTTCATTAAATCATTTACAATTAGAATTTTATACTGAAGATAATAATTTATATAATTTTAATGGATTGATGTATAATTTAAGTTTTATAATAGAAATTGTGGATTAATTAAAATATGATTTTCTACATTTATTCATATCATCATCATTAGTTATATTTTCAACAATATCATCAAATGATTTGCCATTTAATAATCTAATAATAAAATTCATTGAATACACACCACATTCAGTATTTTTAAATTGATGTTGTATTTTATTATATCTAACATCATATTCATTAGATGAATGATATTTTGATAAAAATTGTTGAACATTAAAATTAGTATTGTGTTTTTTATTATACATATGTGTTAATACTTTCCTAACAAATGCATTTATTCTTTTGTTAGGTTTCATACCAACACTATCAAAATAATAAATTTTTTTTTCATTTAAATTTGTATAAAATGCTACCCAATGAGAACCATTTTGATTATGATTATCTAAATTAATAACAGCTCCTAATTGTGTAATATTTTTCTTTTCTAATTCATCAAAATTTATATTATTAATATCATAATATGGTAGATCAGCAAAATCATTTGGTAATGTTCCTAAATATTTAAAATTTTTATATTTATATTGATATTGCTGCATTACTTTATTAATATCTCCAGTTGCTAACCATTTAGTTGTATCTTTTGGACCACTTGGTCTAAATGTATTATATTTAATATCATTATTATTTATTTTTTTAATTAATGATGATGATTGCCAACATTTACCTTGATCGTTTCCATTTTCATTACAATTAAATCTTTTATGCATTTTTCCAGTTAATTCTTGTAGTAATACTCTTTTATTATCAGTAATTTTTATTTTATCACTATATTCTTTATTATATGCAGCTGCAATATCTTTCAAATTACTAATAGTATAACAAGATCCATCAGTTAATTTTTTACTTGGTGCACATTTTTCTGCCATTATAATTTAATTAGAAATTAATTCATTTGAATTAATTCAAAATAAGCTGTTTGTTTATATTTATTTGAAATAATTTTCCATAATTTATCATCAATTATATTTTTAAAATTATATATATCAGTTATATTTCTTGCTTCTATTATTTTAATTAAATATAATGTAAATAATCCTACTATAATTTTTTTATTTTTTTTAATATTTTTATATTTAAATAATGAAATATCATATTCAGTTTCAATTTCTTTACTATATTCATTTTCCATACAACTAACTAAATATGAAATTTTATTAATATAAATTTTTGATTCATAATTATTTATAAAATTTTTACTAAAACAACTATCAATAATAAAAAATAATTCAGTATTAATTTTATATTTATCAATAATTTCATAAATATTATTTATAAACATAATTGAATTTACATACTCATTACTGAATTTTAAAAATCCTTTAGAATTAGAATGACCAGAAAAATATATAATAATAATTATATTTGATAATAAAAATCTATTTTCAAGTAAATCTAATTTATATTTTAATATATTTTTTATATAATTTAAATTAACTTCATTATTTATTAATATTATTGGTTTTAACCATACTAACGAACCATCTGGATTTCTTATTGATTTATAAAAATTATAAAATAAATTATAAATTAAAATAACATCATTTTCAACACCATATAATGAATTATTATTATAACCCAATAATATTGGAAAAATTTTATTCATTTATATTTTAAGTATAAAAAAAATTCTAAAATAAATTCTCTATTATTCTATATATGACATCTTACGAACAAAAATATTTAAAATACAAACAAAAGTATCAAGAATTAAAAAAACAATTAAATTTAACAGTTGATAATATCCATCAACTTGAAACTGATACTGCTGATATTAAAGATTTCACTTTATCTGATACTCCTAGTTTTAACAATCAACAAACTGGGGGAACTAACATTAATTCAGAAGATATAACAGTTGATATTGATTACAGTTTATCGGATACACCAGTTCAAACTGGTGGTGCTATGTTAGCACCTGCTTCATTTAACCCATCTCCTTTAACTACATGTGTTGGTCAAGTTAACCCAATGCCAAATGTAGCTGTTCCAATGCCAGCTGTTAATACAGCTGTTGTTGCTCCTATAATGGCTACTCAAAATAAAAATTTAGTAGTTAATAATGACGAAATTGTTACAACTACTGATTTAAGTGAAATTAGAAATACTGAAGATATTGAAAAATTATTTAATCAATTTGGTGGTAAACGTAGAAAATCAAAAAGAAAATCCAAGAGATCTACATTCTTAACAACTGATGAATCTGATTCTGATTCAGATTCATCTTCTGATATTAGCAGTGAAAGCGTTGATGTTGATTTTGATATGTAAATTAAAAAATTGATTAATTTATTTTATAGAAAATAAATATATTAATAATAAATGGAATCATCTTTTATTAAAATAAATCATATGAATATTATTACATCTAGTAGATATAATAATATTTTAAATAGCGATTGTGTTATTTGTCGAAAATCAATTAATTATGATAGTATTTATGCTATTGAAAATAACACGGAATCAACAATTAGATCCGGTCAATGTGGTCATGGGTTTCATAGTGAATGTATTAATCCATGGTTAATTAATAATAAAAAATGTCCAATTTGTTCTTCTCAGTTTTGAATAAAATAATATCTTAATTTATATAATGAATAAATTTATACTAGGTATTATTAAAATATATATTATTGCATCAATTGTATACATTGGTTATATGATATATTTAAAAATATATAAAAAACCATCATTTTCGGATGAATTAAATGATTATCCTGAATTATTAGAAAAATACAATAATATAAAGAAAACAAGAATGACAATATTTATTATAGGTATAATTATTGGATTAATTTTATTATTATTATTTGACAATTCAACACCTACTGCTACTAAAATAAAAAATACTCATAAAATAATTAATGATGTAAGTGATATGTATGTATTATAAATAATATAAATAATGATTATTCTTAAATTTATAATGAATAAATTTAAAAATGATATTAATGAAATAGGGATAGATGAAGCAGGTCGTGGTCCATTAATTGGAAGAGTATATGCTGGAGCTGTTATTTGGGATCAAGATAAAGAATGTGAATTTATCAATGATAGTAAAAAACTAACACCTAAAAAAAGAAAAATTGCTTTAGAATGGATTAAAAATAATATTAAATATTGGGGTGTAGGATATGCTGATGAAAAAGAAATTGATAAAATTAATATACTTAATGCTACTAAATTAGCAATGGATAGAGCTATTGAAGATCTTAAAAGTAAGTATAATAATGGTAATTTATGTTATTTACTTATTGATGGAACAGGATGGGAAAATAAATTTAAAAATTATAAAGTAGAAAGTATAGTAAAAGGAGATTCTCTTTATTATTCTATTGCAGCTGCAAGTATTATTGCTAAAGAATATCACGATGCTCATATAAATGAATTAATTACAATTGATCCAACTTTAGATGAAAAATATAGTTTATCATCTAATATGGGTTATCCAACTAAAAAACATTTTGATGGTATAAAAAAATATGGTTGTTGTGAATATCATCGAAAAACATTCAAAGGTGTTTTAATTTAAGTTTATGATATTTAGTCTTATATTTTATGTATTTAGTATAAAAACATTCATGTGTTTGTGATACATTTGATTTTGCACTTTGTATTTCACGCAATAATTTCATCAATTCATTTATACTTGTATTTAAATATGGCATTATTTTTTCTCTTTGATTTTTTATTTCTTCTGGTAATAAACCACCATAAAAATAAGGATTCATCCAATTATCAAGATTTTTAATAAATCCACTACCACCAGCAACCTCATTCATTGTTGGGTTCGGATGGTTTAATAAAATATATGGTCTAGCTGATTCATGAATTATTAAAAATAATATAACTATAATATTATAATAGTTTTTCCCTAATTTTTCCTTATTTGATTTTATATATTGATATAAATCATTTAATTTATCTGTAGTATCATTACTTTCCATTCCCATTATATTAAATGCATGAACTAAATCATGATGAAAAAATTCAAAAGGAGTATATAAACGACCATCTGCCCATTCCATTGCAGTTGTAATACCTACTAAATGAATAAATTTTAATTCAGATTCAATTATTTCTTCTAATGATAATTCTCCTAATAATACTGCTAATCTAACATGTTTCATATTCTCATTACTATATTCTGTAGAATTAGGAACGAGATCATCTGCAATTTCATCAATACCAGGAAGTTTAAATAATTTAACTAAATTTCTAAGTATAAGATCAGCTACACATACTTTTTCTAATTCATTAAAATCAATAAATAAATTATTTTCAGTTAATTTTTTAAATAAATCTTTAATTTTAAATGATGAATTATAAGTTGCCATTAAATCATCATCAGTTATTTTTTCTGTTTCAATTAATAATAATGTCATTAATATAACACATTGTAATGATTTTAAATTTAATGTTTTAATAGTAAAAGGTTGTTTATCTAATATAATTTTTCCTAAATATTCTAAATATTCTGTTTTATTAGATGCAGTTGACTCATTTATAACTTTTCCAACAATATCAAATAATGTTTCTAAATTCTCTTGAATACTATCTTCATATTCTTTTATAGTTTTACTTTTACATGTAATTTGATTACATCTCCATAAATATGATATTCTAGATTCACCTTTTAAATCAAATCTTCCACCGCCTCTAAGTATATTGTTAAATAACATTATATTATATTATATTATATAATTAATTATAAATTCAACCATAGGTTCAACTTTATATCTTTATTTTTTCTGAATAATGATTTAAACCATTCTAGTCAGTCTTTTTTAAGTTTATCAATTTTATAAGGCATAAATGCAATAGTATCTTGAATAACTTTACTTTCAATTATCTCATCACAATATTGATTAACTATATTAGATACATCTTGATCTTTATGAATAAAATTATCATTTTTTAAGATACTTATAAATTTCATAATATTTTCAAATGTGCATTCTTTACTAATATTGTTGAATAAACTATTATAATCAATATTTGAACATTTAGTTTTATTAATTAATGAACAAATACAATATAATCTATCTAAAACTTCTTCTCTAAATTCTTGATATAATAATTCTTTTTTAGATAATTTTATAAATTTTTCATTAATATTGATCTCTGTTGCCATTTAAAATTATAAAATATATAATTTTAAATAATTTTTATCAATTTTTATTTATAAAAAACTGAAAGTATTTTTAATCTTTAATATCATTATTTATAATTATATCAAAATTCATATCATCTAAATCAATTTCAGATATATGATTTTTAATTTTAGTATATTCTTCTTCATTTGAACTTTCATTTTTTAATCTAAATTCATTTCTATAAGGAGCTTCTATTCTAATAATTATACCATTATTATTTTTAATAAATTCATATTCATTTTTAAATCTTACATCAGTAACTATTATATGTTTATAACCTCTAGATAAATATAATTCACCCCAACTTTTAACATATTTTATCCAAATATCTTCACCATATTTATTACGACCATTTTCAGTTCCTTCATATTGTAATAATTTTCTAATTTCAGGTGTTTTATGTCCATATAATTCATTTAATTTAATATCATTATGAACCATTAAATTAATTTTAATCATATCTGCAAATGATATAATTATACTTTTATCATATAATTTTGATAAATAATTATTAACTACATAATCTTTACCAACACCCATTTTACCACTTACCCCAATCCACATTATTTAAAAAATATAGTAAATATTTTTTAAATTAATTTGTTTAATTTGTTTAATTTAAACACGCTTTCTTAAAAGCGCGGGGTCAAAAACGAGAACGACACCGGCAATACCCATTATAATGTAAAGGATCTTGGAAACATTGGCTTTTGATTCAGCTCCAAAAATACCAGCAACCCATTCAACGGCGTTCCAGTTAGCAATACCCTCAATACCCTTTGCGATAGCAACGATGAGAACAAGAATCATACATATATTGTATAATGTGGGAGACATATATATAACTATAGTGAGAATAAAAATTTTGAAAAATCTATATATTTTTAAAAATTAAACATTTTTATTTATATATTTTATAAAATCTATATTTATAAAAAAAACTATATATTTTAATCATCTATAAAATCAACATCTTCATGTGTAGTTTTTTTTATAGAACTTATTTCAATTGTATTATTTAAATCTATTTTTGCAACAACTTTACTATCTTCTACTTCATATACTTCTATATTATATTGTAATTTTTTATAGAATTTTCTACGATGAATACCTTGATTAACAAAACATGGAAGCATGTCAACTATATCAATAATTAATGGTTGAACTGGATGATCTGCTTTTCTAGTAATTCGTCCAACAGCCTGTTCTATTTCACGTCGCGGTGTTGCTAATATTAAAGTATTTAATGCTGGAATATCTAAACCTTCTGCTGCCATTCCATAACTACCCAAAATAATATCTGCTTCACTTGCTTCATCTAATTTAGATTGTTTCATCCCACCAATATAAAATTCACAGCTATACATATCTATTTCATCAATCATTTTTTTTAATATTTCTAAATGTTCTATACGATCACTTAAAATTAATATTTTACGTTGTGGTTCTTCCATTGTTTCTTTAATAATATCAACTATAAATTGATTACGTTTTTCAATTCCTGTTATACGATTAATTGTTTTTGGACGATTAATATCTCCTCCAAAACGAACACGTGCTTCTTTAAAATCAGGATCTTTAACTTCATAATTATATGCTTTTACATTTACATTATTATTTACATTTGGAGGAGCCATATAAGCAATATCACCTAAATACCAAAACAGAACTTTTTCCATTTTATCAGAACGTTTAGGTGTTGCAGATAATCCTAATGTTAAATTACAATTAATAATAGGTAAAGCTTTTGAAAAATATTCTGATGGCGCATGATGTGCTTCATCAAATATAACTAAACCAAAATCCATAAAAATATCACTATCATATTTATCTTTTGCAATACTTTGAAGCATTCCTACTACAATATCTTTATCTTCTACTTCAATCTTATTTTGTTGAATAATACCAATACGTGCATTTGTAAATTGCTGAATACGTTCTACCCATTGATTAAGTAAAAATGTTTTATGAACTATAATTAAAGTCTTTTTCTTATAATGACAAGCAATATTTAAACCCATTACTGTTTTACCCCAACCACATCCAACACAGATTAATCCTCCACTTGTCTTATCCATATGAGTAATTGTTTGTTTAACAATATCTTTTTGAATAGGTCTCATGTCACCTAAAAATTCTAATTTTACATCTAAACCTTTTTCCATCTTATCAATCTTGGGAGTTCCTATTTTTTTTATACCATAAAACTTTGGAATAGATATATAAGTATCATTCTCTTCATATACTTTAAATAAGACTGGCTTAATATTCTTATGTTTAAAGGCTAAATGAGGTGTTACAGTTAATTCCTTTTTAATCTCTTCTATAAGCTTCAAATTAGTCTTTTTTACAATATAGCCTTCTTTAGTTATATAATGATCCATTATATTATTATATAAATATTAGTTTAAAAGATAATATTCAATATTTATTTAAAAACCGTTTTTAATATAGATACCTACGTGCTTTGAATATATAAAAATTGATTGGGCGATAGAGTTTGTAAACAAACTCTATCTCTCCCAATTAACTTTATATTATGGATAGCTTTAAGCTATCCATAATATAAAAATTGATCTCAGCTAAAGCTTCGTCTATTAATATAAAAATTGAAATATCGTAGCGCGTCATAAAAATATAGCAAAGCTATATTTTTATATAGACGCCTACGTGCTTTGAATATTAATAAACTAGTTTGCCAAGCAAACTAGTTTATAAAAATTGAAATATTTTACAACTATTGGTGCCATAGAGAAATACCCTTATGAGGCTATATGATAGCCTATTCCTACATTTATGTAGAAGAGGCATTAGGACTCTGTCCTCATGCTTATACCGGCACTGTTGAAACTTTTTTTTTTCATGAATCAAGAATTCTCTTCAGTCCTTGTTGCCGATTCGGCTTCCAACACCAACACCTCGGGCGAGTTTCAGGTTACTGAGACTAGCCAAAACGTGAAGCTTTCGGGCTCTGCGTCAGATATGGCTTCGGCTGTGTCTGGGCCGGCATCTGCTGGTCTTTCCAAGGAGGCATCCTCGAAATGCAATGATTGTGGTAATGACAATCACAAGGGCGCATGCTGGACCAAATGCTCAGATTGTGGGGTTTGTCACGACCCTCGTCTGAACAAGTGGGCGATGTGCCAGAAGTGCAAAAAGCATCATCCGGAGAAAATTACATGCCCTCCGCCTGGTGTGCACATGTGCGGAGAATGCGGCGTGGTAGAGCATCGCACGCGTGATTGCCCTGTGCTCGCCAAGGCAGAGAGCGATCGCAAGGATGCTATCATCGAAAAGAAGCGGGCAGTGCAAATGGCTCTGGCACAGCAGAGTGCTGCTAGCGCAGAGGCGGTTCGGGCAAAAGCAGCGGCTATGCTGCAAAAGCAAGAGGAATACGCCAAGCACCAGGCTGCGATGGCTGATCTTCATGCTAAGACCGCGGCAACCCGTAAGGATGCTGCCGCTGATTTCAAGGCAGCCAAGGACACGCGTGATAAGGCCAACGCGGCTTATATTGCGGCCACTGGCAAGTGCGTGAAATGCGGTGGCTTTTGCGGGCAGGACAAGGGCAAGTGCGAGAAGCTCAAGGAGAAGCGAGTAGCTGCGCTGAAAGAAAAGTATGGCGCAAAGTCTACCGGGTCTGCCACGAGTGTCGAGGACAATAATGATATTTAGTTTTTCTTTTTTTCTTTTTTTTACACAACAACAACAACAACAACAACAACAACAACAACTTATTTAACCCCTTTTATCTAAAAGGCGTTAAATATATTTAACCATAGTTCACAAAGGTTAAGTTTTGCAATAGAAACTTTTAAATTAGTGTTAACATATGGATTATGTGCAATTCAAAATTGTAAATTTAAACCTTTGGTTAAAAATATCTTAAATATTCGAGTTATTAGTAGTAATATAGTAAGCAGAAAATATTAAAATAAAACTTAATATTTCTCTCCATACTGTTATTTTATTTTTAGTTATAAATAAATTAAGCAACCATGTATTTACAAAATAAAAACACATTGTTATTAACACAATAGATACAGGACTTATTTTGAATACTTCATTTAATTTTCTATTTGCCTGAAGACTAAAAAAATATTCAATTAAAACAATAGGAATTGCAATCATATAAGCTTTTTTTAAATTCCATTCTTTCAAAGATAAATGATAATAAGACGCAATAGTATAAAAAACAGTCCCAATATAAATATATATAATATATTTTGTTTTAATATCCATTATTATATTTTATATTAAAAAAATTAATCGGAATCAGTAAATTCACTTTTAATATTTTCAGAATCAGACTCATCTGATTCAGATGTATCATAATTTTTCTTAAATGATGGATAATACACATCATTTGATGTATATTGATCTTTATTTAATTGTCCATATAAGATTAGAGCCATTTTAGATGCTTTTTGTTCTCCATCTTTCTTTGAATTACCATTACCAAAGCTAATACATAAATCTTTATAATTTTTATTAAGTAAATACTTTTTTTTTTCTTCATTTGTAATGTTTGGATTTTCAACACCCATTATATAAGATCTCTTATGCGGTGGACCTTCATGACCAATCATAATATATTCAGGAAATTTCCATTTCATTTTATGATGATGACGAAGCAGATAATCTTTATAATTATTATCACAATATAGTTTATCAGAATAATCAATCATTGTTTCAAGTAAATTTAATAATAATAAACAACATGGTTCAAAACCATTACTTAGAAATAAAGCACCCATAAATGCTTCAAATACATCTTCATGGATTTTATCCATATTACGACCATTCTGATTTTCAATTTGTTTTGAAATAATAAAATATTTACCAAGTCCTAACTCTTTTGATAAAATTGCTAAATTTTTTTTATCTTCAATCTTTGTTTGTAAACGAGTCATAAATCCTTCATCTTCATGTGGATAACGATTAAATAGATAAAATGATACCACAATTTTAACAACTCGATCACCAAAATATTCTAGACGTTCATAACTATCTGAACGCAATTCCATTAAATTTTTAATATCATATAAAGCTTTCATCTCTTTCTTAGCATTATGTAAAATATCATTAGTAAATACATCTTTTTTTACATAAGATTTATGAGTAAATGCCTGTTGAAAATATTTTATATGATTTATAGACCCAATATTAACATTGTAACGATTTAATATATCAACAATATCCTTATCATTGATAAGAATATTATTTATATTATATGGGATTTGATATGCTTCTTCCGTGCCATCCTCTTTTTTAATAATTACACCTGTTTCTAAATAGTTTGTCATTATTATTATTATAAATAAATGTTTAAATATATAGACTATCAATTTTTATGTTAATAGGGAAGGATAGAGTTTGTATACAAACTCTATCACCCTATCAATTTTCTTTGAAAATTAAATCTCGTAATCAATTTTGAATCAAAGATTCATTTTCTGAAAGAAAATAATTGTGCCCTATCAATTCAACCGTAGGTTATTTTCTTGCTATTATCATAAACACTATAATTCGTTATTAATTTTTATTTAATATCAACCTACGGTTTAAGGATAATATCGTCCTAATAATTTTATTCAATAAAATTTTTTTGTATGTATTTATATATAATGAATATAAATTATGATTTTATTAATATATTAAGACAAGCTGAGCCAATTTATAATAAATCTCAAAATGGAGGGCAGCCAATACCAGATAATATACTACCTGAATTATTTCAATTAGTTATAAATCCACCTACTAATGTAACACCAAAGCAAATCGAAACTGCTTTCAGAACTAATTTTAATTTTATTAAAGGTATAATAGATAGCTATACCTATAAGCCTTTATTAAAAAAAATACAAGAACATGATAGTTCTGCTACAGTTTACTCGATTAAAAGAGAATTAAAAGCAGTTTTAGATAGTATAAATACTAAAAAAACTAAGAGCCAGGAATATAATCCGACTGAAAAATCTTTTGTAGCTATAATGAATGAAAGAAAGAAAGGTAGAGTAACTCTTATTGAAACTAATTTCTTAAATATAGAAACACCTGCACCTGTAACTTCTGCATCTGTAACTCCAGTACCAAAAGCACCAAAAGCACTTTCTCCAAAAGAATTATTATGTCAAGAATTAATTAATTCTGTTTTTTGGACAAGATCATCAACATCAACCGAACAGGAATTAAAATCCAAAAAAAATAGTAGTTTATTTTATCCTATTAATCCAGAAGAAGTATCAGGAGAAGAATCTACATCATTATCTATTGAAGAATTATATAATACTAAAATTGAATTAAGCTTATCAAATAATGGAAATGTTCATTTAGTATTAACACCAAATAATGATACTATTAATTATACTATTAGAGGAATGTATAAAATTAAAGATGAAAAACCTCTAATTGAATTATCTGTTTTTAGAAAAGGTCAAGAAACAGTAGAAAGAGGTTATAAATCATATTATTATGTAGATGATGATATAATTAGATCAGCGTGGTATGATGTAAAAGAGACTGATCCAGATACAGGTAAACCAATTGATACATCTATTACGCCATCTAAAATAGTAAAAAAACCTATTGAAAATGGTTATTTAATGTTTAAACAATTAGAAGAAAAATTATTAGTAACTAATACATCAGATTTAAATCATCATAAATCTATTGAAGATATTCATAGTGATTTAGAAGATATGTTAATTTTTTTATCTAGTAATAATCCTTATATATTAGGAATTAGATCAGAAATATCTCCTATATTTGAAAAAATTAAACAGATTTTTGCAACTCAAGAATCTAAAGATGCACATGATAAAGATTTACAAACTAAAATGGAAAAAACAAATAGATTTCAAAGACTAGGTGAACAATTAACTGAAATAGAAACAATGGATGCATATTTAGATGCCGAAAATGAACCAATCCATGGAATAGAAGAAACAAATCATCATATTATTAATTTACAAGCTTATAGATTTGCAACATATTATTCTGAATTAGCAAAAGATTTTAAATTTGTAATTAATCATATGGGTATAAAACAACGTAAATCTAATAGAATATTTATTGCTAACTATTTAAAAGAAAAACAATTAAGAACTCCTTTTTTAACATCAGATATTTATTTACATCAATTTCATAAATCACCCAAAACAGCAACTGCTAAATTTGGACATAATAGATATCAAATTAGAGAATCCTATCAAATACACCAAATGTTTGATTTAGTAGAATTAGCTAAATCAATTATGTTTACATTTGTAAGCACAGTTGAAACTATAATTGGCACAACCTCAACGCCAAAAGAATTTTCTATTGGATTAAGTAAAATATATTCTGAATTAGCCTGGTCTATGATGAATTATACTGAAGAAGAATTATTATTAAGATCAAAAGTATATACATTAAAAGAAAGACATTTTATTCCTATACTAGGATCTAAAACAGGCTCAATAATACCATTTTTTTGCCATGAAGCAGGTCATGTAGATGTAAGTATTAAAAAAATAATTCAATGTGTTGAAACCACTAAAAAATTTTATGAGAAAACAACAGATAGTGATACATATATATTAACAGGAGGTAGTAAAAAATTAAAGAATGTAATAGATCAAGCAGAATTAAAACAAGCGTGTAAAACAATTGTTTCCGATAGACCACATGAAAAAAATATACAAAATTTTAATCCTTTAGGTGGTTTAGAAGGATTAATTTTAAGAAATGAATTATCATCTTCAACTGTTAAAGAATTTTATGAAAATTTTTATTCAATGAGTGAAACAGATCATTATCGTAAAAAACAAATAAGCGTAGATCAAAGAATATTTAAACAAGAATTAAAAAAAGGTGGGACATTATTAGTAGATTCTTTGTTTCCTACTATAGATGCTTCTGGTGAATTAGAATCTATTAAATTTACATCTCAACAAGAAATAATTGATAAAATAAATTCAATTGATATATCTGATAAATCTGATATATCTGAATATATACCTTCTGATGATATAGATATAAATAAGAAACCAGAAATTTTAGAAAAATATGCTAAAGTTATTAGAGAAATTGAACAATTATTTAATATATATACTCAAATACCAAGCAGTTTACGTGAGTTTAAAGAAAAATTAGATAAATTAAAAATATTATATCAAACAAAATTAGAATTATATAATCAAAAAAAAGAGAGATATATAGAGGCATTAACTACATATGATGAACAAAAAAGTGCTAAAGTAAAAGAATATCAGGATTCCATAATTCAAAGATCAATTGATATAGTTAGACAAAATCAAGCATTTTCATCTATAATAGAAGATAGTAATAAAAGAATATTAGATGAATTATCTCGTGTAAGAGATGATGTTTTATCTAAATTTACAGATATATCAAAATCATTAATAAAAGAAATAAATGATACAGATGAAATGAAAGAATTAAAAAGAGATTTATTTAATATGTATAAACAAATTTTAAAAGAATTAGAATCTATAATGTGTATTAATTTAGATTTAGATACAATTAATTTAGATAAAATAAAAGAAATACATAAAATTAAATTACAATTTATATTAAACTTAGCAGAGCAAAAATTAAAAGAATTAAAACGACAATTAATAAATGAAAGCAGAATTTTAGATATATTAAAAGACAAATCTTCAGATGATTCTAACAAACAAATAAGTGCTACTATAATAGCTAAACTTAATTTAGATATAGATAAATATAATGCTATAATAAAAAAATGTAGCGATCTAAATGAGGAATTGGTATTACAAGATTTAGTATCAAATGTAGAATTAATAAATACTGTCTATGAAGAATTAAAAAAAAAATTACATGCTTTAGAAATAAATGATGAATGGTCATTATCAAATGATTTTGTTACAAATTGTATATATGTAGATATAGAAAACTTAAGAAAATTACTTGCTCAAGATGTTATAACAATTGATATTGATAAATATGAACAAACATTTACATTATTAATAGGTATAATTGCAACATTATCTAAAACTATATCTACTACTACTAAAGAAACTAAAGGACTCATTGCAAGAGATATTATTACAGAAGAAATAGCAACATATGTGCAAAGTTTTGAATTAGAATTAACAAAATCTATAGCTGAATTTACAAAATCACCAAGTATGTTAGATAAAAAATTAGAATTATCATTAAAAAAATTTTTATTAGATTTAAAAGAAAAAATAAATACTCAATATAATGAAGTAATAGGTAAATTAGTTACAGTTAGAGAGAAAAGATTAGAATTAATAAATAGAATAACTATAAATATGAATAAAGAAGGTGTAAATGCAAAAGATAAAAAAATGTATCGAGGTAAATTATTTGCAATTAAGAGACAATTAAGATTAGAACAAGCTGAAATGGATAGATTTAATAAATTATTATTACAAACAAAAAGAATGGATATGCTTTTAAATAAAACATTAAAGACAGTATTAGCAGCAGAAAGAAAATTAAAAGATACAAATAAACAATTAAAGACACAAACAGAAGTTACTAAATTAGAAGGATTATTAAAAAAATATTTAGAACAACAAAGTAAAACATTTAACCCACAGAAATTAGTTGTATTAGAAACTACTTTAGATAATATTCCGGAAAGAGAAAGAAAAAGAGATAATGTTAAAAAAGAATTATATGATGAATTATTATTAGTAGATAAAGCATTTATTGATTCATATAAACGTGTTCAGTCCGTTTTAAAAATAGGCGGAGAGCGTGCTGCAACTTTGTCTGAACTATCAAAAGCTCTTGATGATTCAAATAGATTAACGGAAATACCTGAAAAATTTTTAGCATCTAAAGATATTTCAATAGAATTTACAGCACGTGATACAGCAAGTGATATATTAACTGGTTTACGTGAAGAAAGAAAAAAACGTATAACTGAATCATCTAGTTATAAAAAAGCAGTTCATACATTATCATCTATAGAATTACCAGAAACTCCTTATGTTGAGAAATTAAGAAAATTATTTGGAGCTACACCATTAGATGAATCAGTTAAAAGTATGATTAATATATTAAATAAATTAAATGATTTACAAGAATTATTAGATAAAAATATTGGTGAATTTAAAACAAACTTAAGTAATCCTGAATTTAATGAAACATTAACAATGCAAATAGCAAATAAAATTATTGATAATATGACAGAAATTAATAAATTACAAAAATCATCTATATATTTAGCACATACAAATGAAGTATTAAGATTATCAGTTATAGAAAATGAAAAAAAAATTAACACAAAAATAGAAGAATATAAAAAATATTTAAGAGGTGTATATCCATCATTACAAGAAATAATAACTCAAATTAGTAGTATGGAAGATAAAGAATATGAAATTGAAAAATTACATCAATTATTACCATTTTTAGAAGATTTAATTAATTTTTTTAATAATAAATTTGGATTTAATATTAGCATAATAGAATCAGCAAGAAAAATATTAGATAAACTTTATAAAATATCGACAGATGCATTAAATGCAGAAATATTAGCTCAAAAAAAATATTTAAAATATAAAATGAAATATATTAAATTACAAAAATATTTATAAGAAGTGTAATGCATTATGTTAAATTAATTCAACTCTAGTGAAAAAACATTTTTATCAAGAGTAAATCCAAGTTTTTCTAGTTCTTTTTTATTATCAATTAAATATTTATTGCTTTTTAATTCAATCGTATAAGATGGTAAGTTTGTAATATTTTCAAAGCTACCATTTTTATCTTTTTTAACAACATGATCATATTCTCTTTTAATAATGTCATTTACATTTTTTAAAGTTTGTTTAATTCTGTCTTCTAAATTATAAGGAAAAGGAAATTTTTTATGATTAGATGGAATCATAACATATGTTATTTTATTACCATCTTTGCTTGTAGAATATTTTTCTAAAAACAATAATAATCTCATAATATAGTCACACATATTTTCTCTTGTATTTAATTGATTTGGCATATCAGGTACTTGATCTTTTAATTTTTTAATAGTTTTTAATAATGTATCTTTATCTTTTGATGTTGCACAAACTGCTCCAGTTAATGAATATATACCAGTTCCGCGTTTTTTATCTGCAGATTTCTTTAATGGTGGACGAACTTTAAATATATCATCGCTTTCTGATATTAATTTATTTGTATTCATACTAACAATACCTACAATAAAATTTTCATCACGCTTTTCATAATAATCCATTACAGAATCAAAATCATATTCTTTCTTAGTTTTAACTTTTTCTTCTTTATCAACTTTAACATCAGCTAAAACACCATATTTCTTTTCAACAAAGTTTTTAACTGGAGTTAAATTTTCAGTTTGTATTTCATAATTAATGCGATAGAACATTGGTATTTTTTCATTATCATCAAACGGTTGAAATATATAATATTTTCCTCTCTGAATAATATATCCAGGTTTATTATACTTATCATAAATAGTATCTTTATAATTATTAAAATCATTTTCAGTTTTAGGCATCATGTCTTCTAAAGCTTTATCTAAAAAATATTCATCAAATAATTCTTGTTGAAAATCTGAATATGAATATTTAACAATATCTAACATTTCTTTGTATAAAAATACATGTTTGAATCTAAATAAATCTTTTAATTTTTGTTTTACATTTTCTATTTCTGTTTTTGCTAAATTATCATTAAATGTATCTTTATCAATATCTTTTATTGCTACATTTTTATAAGTTTTTTTTTTATTATCATAATAAGATTTATTCAAATGTGTATTTCCACATTTAAAATCACATTCTTTAAAATCACATATAGCCGGACATATTTTCTTTCCAGATTTAACATTTTCCAAAGTTGGTTCAACACAATCTTTATATTTTTCTATTTCTTCAGGAAATTTATTTCCATGTAATAATAAAGGACAATCTATCGCTGATTCTTTTAAAACTCTTTCTATTTTCTTTACTAAAATATATTTTAATTCTGCTTTTTGATATAAAATTTCATCAACAGATAATTTTTTATCAATACTTACGACATATCTATAAACATCTACTTTAGGAAATTTATTGGTATCACTTACAACATTCATATGTTTACACATACGAATAGCTCTACCTATTACTTGATCAACTTTACCTAAATTATAATGAACATCTAAAATATGAACTTCGCGTGTATTTTCTAAAGTAATACCTTCATTCATAACTTTACTACCTAATACTAATTTTAATTTTGTTCCATTTATATTTTCAATACTATTAAATACATTACGAATTATTTTTTGTTTAACTTCTGGTATATCATCGCTTTCATCAACACTACCTGTAATTATAATAAATGTTGCTGGAAAAAATGTTCCTTTTGATGCTTTAACAAATTCTTTAAACGTTAATCCAGTAAGAGCATCAATAGTATTATCAGAAATATTATAATTAGATGTATCTTCTTGGTATTCTAAATATCCATTCATTTTTAAAGATTCTGCAAATAATTCCATACCACCTGCTTTAACTAAATTACTATAAATGAAAGCAGTTCCGGCTCCATTAATACCTTCTACTAAATTATTTAAATTATTGATACATTCATAGAATTTTGAAGAGAAGAATTTAAGATATTCTAATTTTAAAATATTACCAGATATATTTTTATTATCACCTTCTACAATAAAATGAGTAAGATCATCTTTATGTATTTTATTATTAAATATTTCTTTATTAATTTGTTTTATTAAATTTTCTTCTGATGTATGTGATTTTAATTGTCCTAAAACTTTTATTAAACCTTCATTTGAATGATAACCTTTTAATTTACCATTACTATCTAAACCAGGATATACAAAATTTGCAGCTGCTGAGGAAGCTCTATCTAATTTATCATCAAAATTTTTTGTCGCATCATTATAACTATCTAATTGAAAATCTGACATTGGACATTTAATAACAGGAGTAAATAATAAGCCATCTGATATTTTACCTTTATCGACTCTATCCGCAAATGTATATGGAATATTACCTCTAAAAAAAGATACATAACCAGATGCCATTTGTTTTAAATATTCTTCACCACCTGGTTTAAAATTCATCATATAATTTTTTTCACCAGTAAAAATCATTTCTCTTTTAATTTGGTCTTTTAATGGTCTTAAAAAATTTAATATATCAATTACATCATCAGCTAAATTTTTCATAGGTGTCGCTGATAATAATATTAATCTTAAATTTTTAGAAGTTTTTATAATTTTTTTTAAGGCTTCTCCGTATTCATTACCAGTGATATTATGAGCCTCGTCTACAATAATAATACTATTATCCATATTAGTAATACGATCTACAACTATATCTCTTTCATATTCACCCTCTTCATTTTTTTTATAAGTAGTTTTAATTTTAGTATTACTTTCATCTAATGTTTTTTTCTCAGCAATTTTTTCACCTAATACTTTTTTATAAAAAGTTTTATATGAAAGAATTTTATAATATTGCAAAGCATTATAAATAGCAACTTTATATTCTTTATCTTTTTCAACTTCAGTCATTTGTTCTAAAATTTGTTTATTTTTCAAATATGTTTCTCCAGTGCAAAATAATAATTCATTTTTAAAATTTTCTCTAATATTTGGCCCAGAAGTAAGAACATAAATTTTAGTATTATATTTAATAACTTGTTCTTTAAATTGTTCAGCAATAGAAATAGCAGTGCATGTTTTACCTGTGCCTGTTCCATGCATAATTAATAAACCTTTATAAGGTGTATCAGGAGATAAAAAATTAGTTGGAATAATTTGTTGTTCTCGTAATTTAAAATCTCCTTTACAAACTCCAGATCTATATTTATCAATTTCTTCATAACTTTTCATTTTATCTCTTTGTGGTATTGTATGATATTGGAACTCCCTTTTTTTAAATATTTTAAGTTGAAAATCATCATCATTTGGGTCTGGATAATAACTCATTATATATATATTATTATATATAATAATGTTAACGGAAATCTTAGAAAAAATAGATAATACTAATATAGATTATCAATTAAAAATGGATATTTTATATTATATTAAAGATCTTTTACCAAAACTTGATTTAGAAGATATTAATATTTTACACGAATTAACTATTAATTTAATAATAAATATTAATGAAAGATATAATATTAAAAATAATAATTTTTGGACTAAAAATAATGGTCAAGATATTTCATCTCTAACTTTGACATTAATACCATATATTAATAATTCAAACTTTCTAATAATTACTAAATTAAGTGATATTATTTATAAAGGATCTGAAAAATTTGTAAGTAAAAAATTATTAGAATTAGATAGAAATACAGTTCTTAAAAAATATTTTCCATATAGTAATTTTGCATTAGGATTATTAAATGAAAAAAATGATATAATATTAGATTTATATGAAGACGGAGAACATATAATTTATAAATGTATTGAAAATAATTTTTTATCTATGTTAGAAACCATTAAAATAACTAATGGAAAATTATTTGTTAATTGGTTAAATATTTATCCTTTACCTAATTACAAAGAATCTTATTTATATAAACAAAGTATAGAGGATATTAATGATTTACAATCTCTAAATCTAAGAGGAAGTATTATTGATATAAATAGATTTTGGTCAATTATTAATAAAAATAAAGGATTATGGTTAGGTGATTATTATAATGTATTAACAAATGGATATTATTGTTCAGTTAAACAAGTTAAATGGTTATTATTTTGCACTAAATTAAATAATAAATATTATTATGCTTTGCAATATTTAGATAAAATATTAGATTTATCTACATTATTTATTTATAATGATTATAATAGTTTAACAGATAATGAAAAAAATATATTTAGTTCTAATATTAAAAAATGGTCAACAAAGTTAGAAAATAATTTACCTATATTTATTGATATAGAATGGGAATTTAGTTTAATTAAAAATTTAATTTCATTTTTAGTATATAATTATTCAAATAGATTTTTAATTAATAGACAAATATTAATTGATTTTAATGTAATTGATATAGATAAAACTAAAGAAGATACAGATGAAATTTTTTATATTGATCAAATTACAAATGATAAATTATTAAATTCACTTAATTTATTAGAACCAGAACATATATGGAATTATTTAAAAGAAGCTTTAATTATATTTCAATCAACACCATATGCAAAATATTTAATAAATAATAAAATTAATCATGATTTTTTTCATATAAGAGATGGGATAAATTTAAAAAATATTTATAATATTGCAAAAACATTTTGTCATTTTACAATAAATAATGAATATATTTTTATTGGATCTCATTTTAAATCATTACCTAAAGAATTTGTAGAAAGATTTTTTAATTTATATACAAATAATTCAATAAAATGGTTAAATATTTATAGAAATATTAAATTACAAGAAAATGGGTTTTATAATTATACTCAAATAATGAATGATATGGAATCAGCATGGAATCAAATTAAAGTTGATTTAGTATGGGAATATTTAAATGAAAATGGTTTATTATCTGAATTTAATTTAGATCAATTAGATTTAACTACACAGACTATATTAGATACAAATGCTCATAATAAAATGATACAAACAAAATTAAGAAATTATTTGGAAAAAAATAAACAATATTTTAAATGTAATTATTTTATGACAAATAAACCTTATAATGAATTGAAAACAAATTCAAATAAATCATATTTAGATATATTAACTGAATCTATGGTTTTCTATACTTTTTATGCAAATGATTGGATATCTCAATTAAATTTTTTTAATCATTATATTAATCATTCTATTTTATATATTACAGGATCAACTGGCACAGGTAAATCAACACAAATACCTAAATTATGTTTATATTCTTTAAAAATGTATGATTATAAAAATACAGGGAAAGTTATTTGCACACAACCACGTATTCCACCAACAGTCGACAATGCAAAACGTATTGCAGCTGAAATGGGATTAAATATTTTTGAAACAATTGATAATAAAGAATATAAAAGTCATAATTATTATATTCAATATAAACATAACAAAGATAATCATATTAAAACTCATACAAATCATTTAACTTTAAAAATGGTCACTGATGGGACATTATTAGAAGAAAATATAACAAATCCATTATTAAAAAATAAAATAATGAAAAAATATGAAAATAATTATCAAAATTATATTTATGATTTAGAAAATCTGTATGATATTGTTATTGTTGATGAGGCACATGAACATAATACTAATATGGATTTAATTTTATCATTAATGAGACAAACATGTATTTATAATAATTCAATAAGATTATTAATAGTATCTGCAACTATGGATGATGATGAACCTATTTATAGAAGCTATTATAAATTAGTAAATGATAACTTGCTATATCCATTAAAAGGCCCTATAATTGAAAATTCAAATTCTGCTAATTTTATACAATCATTATATTTAGATAGAAGACTTCATATTTCAGTTCCAAAAAAATCATATTCTTATAAAATAACTGAATATTATGATGAAGAAATTGAACAATTATTTTTAAAAAATATAAAATTAACACAATCTATGGTAGAATTTATGAAAGAAAATTCTATTTTAGCACAAAAAAGAAGTTATGATGTTATTAAAAAAATATGTGATACTACTATTAAAGGTGATATATTATTATTTTCAACAGGTGAAGAAGAAATTAAACAAGCTGTAGAAGAATTAAATAAAATATTACCTAATAGTGTAATAGCTCTTCCATTTTATTCAAGAATGCATTATAAATATAGAGATATAATATCAAACATACATATATCTGTTTCTAAAATTAAAAATAAGAAATCAAATATTGTAAAAGAATGGGCAGATGAATACATAGTAGTAGATGATGTTCCAGCTGGAATATATAAAAGAGTTGTAATAGTAGCAACAAACGTAGCAGAAGCATCAATTACTATTGAGAGTTTAAAATATGTAGTTGATATTGGTTATTCAAAAGTAAATAGATATGATGATAAAACAGATTCATCAAATTTAAATATAGAATTTATATCAGAATCGAGTAGAATACAAAGAAAAGGTCGTGTAGGAAGAGTAAGTGAAGGTGTAATTTATCATATATATGGTAAAGATAAAAGATTAAATGTAAAGCCAAAATATGGAATAACTATAACAGATTTTCATAATTTATTTATTAGATTATCAAATATAGATATAGCTAAAGTAGGATTTCCATTATGGGAACATGAATTACATCCATATTTATTATATAAATTTAAAGATTATAATAAATTAATAAAGGATAAAGGTATAGTAGATACTAATGTTTTTAATTTTGGAATAAATAATATAATTACTAAACAATATTTAATATTAGGAGAACCATTAAATAAATATTATTATAATGTATCTAGTGATAAATTAGATGTATATAATTATTTCAATGAATTAAATAAAGAAAAATTGCCTAATTATTTAATAAGATTAGAAGATGGTTATTCAGTTAATCAATTAATAGATTCAAAAGGAGAATTATATTTAATTCATCCATTTGAGAATTCAATAAATAGAAATATAATGGGTAATATAATTGAAGATAAAAAAATAGAAGTTAAAAAATGGGCAAATTCTATGTTAATAAATGTTAAAAATAAATTATTATATGTTCCACTAGAATATGAAAATGATAGTAACGTTATATTTTATTCAAGAACATTATTTTGTGATAAAATAAATCAAGTAATTAAAATTACTACATTTGAAGAAAAAGATGCAATGATATTATTATATGCAAGTGGTTTTAATATATTATATGAAACATGTGAAGTAATAACAATGATCAAAGCAATAAATAATAATGTATTATCTGTAATGTTACAAGATGGTAAATTTACTAAATATGATGAAAATAAACAAATTTTTGGATCAGATTCAGATATTACTTCTATTTATAATATAACAAAGATTCTTAAAAATAATTTATCTGATTTATATATTTATTCAATTTATTCAAAACCTTATATTTTAGAACAATTTAGAAATGAATATAATATTATTTTAAAAGAGTATAGATCAAAAAATTATAATAATATAAAAGATTCATTAGATATTATGAATTCTCTATATCATAATGGACAATTAGACTCTAATAAAGGTTTTTTAAGATGGTTAAAATCATCAAGTATTTTTAGAAAAAAAATATCAAATAATATTTATAATAATAGATCTAAAATAAAATCATTATGTGAACAATTTTATTTAAATTATAATACTGTTCTAATATTTTATAATTTATTAATAGATAATATTATTAAAATATTAACTGCTGATTTAGAATTTGATGAAAATTATAATTTAATTAGTCCATTTAAATGGATTGATAATATTAAAACAAATTTAATGAAAGTTATTACTAAAAATACAATTGAAGAAAAATTAAATTTATGTTTTTTCTTAAGTCAGCCTTTATATTTTTCTGTATTATTTAATGATAAATATATTAATATGGGAAATAGAAAGTGTGAAATAAAACCTTTTATAAAAGATAAATATAATACATTATGCACAAGTATTGGTAGTTATATAGGTTATTATAATTATAATAATGATAAAATGTCAATAATTTATAATATAGATCCATCTAAAATAACATCAAACCATCCAATTTATTATAATCCTTCTAATATTAAAAATATTTATTATACTAATAAACAAATTAAACAATTTTCAAGTAAAGCATGGAATAATTTAATTTATAATGTTAATAACTCATTTTCATTATTATCATTCGAAAGATTTCCATTAAATACATCTGAATTACCTATTATTCAAGAATTTATTAAACAATATAAAAATAATAAAAAAGATGATAATTTATAAAAATTGATCGAGTGATATGTTTTTACTTTGTAAAAACACATCTCTCTCGATTAAAACTTATATCAAGGAGTGGTTATACCACTCCTTGATATAAAAATTGATTACGAGATTAAATTTCTTAAAGAAATTTAATCTTGCGTAATCGTGTTTATGGAAATATTCAAAATGTTCAAAGAACATTTTGAATAGCCATAAAAATTGATATTTCTATATAATATAGATATAATGATTATAATAAAAATGTCTTTGGATATTATATATGAATTAGATTCACTTGATAGAAATAATAGAGAAATTATAAAGATTCAGTTAAAAGGTATAATTATTAATTATGAAAATAAAAATTATATAATTAGTGTTCATCAAGGTCTTCCAATTAAAAAAGTAATAATAAATGATAAAGAATATTCAAATTATATTTATTGTGCTTGGAATGATCTTATTATTATTCCTATTGATAATATTCCATCTACATTTGTTTTTAAACAGTTTGTTAAAAAACAAATGGATTTTAATAATGTTTATACTATTAATAATTTCTCAGCTAGATTTATTAAAACAACATTTGCACCAATTAAAATGATTCCTAATAATCCTTATGTAATGTATAATATTTTTAAATGTAAAGAAAATATATTACCTGGAGAACCTATTATTGATAATAATAAATTATGTGGAATAGCATGTAAATTTGAAGATGATTATATATTTACAATTCCTATTAATTATATTATTAAAAGTTTAACAAAAAAAGATAATAAAAATATTTATACAATTTATCATGATTTAGAATCTATTACAAAAATTAATAATAATAAAATTGTTTGTGGAAAAATATATTGTCAATATCATAAAAATTATATTCATCCAGAATGTTTTATTGCTTTTTATGGAGATGAAGATTATAAATTTAATATTACTACACGTAATATTAATCGTATAATTAATTCTGAAATATTTAAAAATAATATAATAGATAATTCAGATAGTATTATAATAAAAGATAACACTATTAAATTAACAAGTGGTTTATTACATTATTTCAAAATTATTGGAGAACAATCATTAATAAAACTTATTTTTACAAATGAATCTTTAGAAATTAAATATAATAATTATGAAATAATTATGAAATAATTATTTAAGATTACTTCTTTTAATTAAAAAATTTCTTTCTATATTACTTATTTTATGTTCAAGTATTTCATCAGAACAATAAGTGCTATAATTTATACTTTCACTATCAGTATTATTATTATTCTTTGCTAATTCTTCTATTTTTAATAATGTTTGTTCTGATAATAATTTTAAATCAAAAAAAATACCATTATCATTATGTGAATATTTACATTCACCTGATGATTGTAATTCATTTTGAGCTAAATAAAATATTTCTTTTAATAATGCTTTATCTTTAATTTTTTTAATTAAATCATTTATTTTGAGAATTCTTTCTCTTTCCATATAAAAGTATATATAATAAAATAATAATCAATCGAATAAATCAATTTATTTTGTAGGATATTTCCAATTAATAGGTTTAAATAGCCATTCATCTTTATCAAATATTTTTGTTAATCCACCTTTAGGATAATTATATGTAATATCATAATCAAAGCCTTTCATTTTTTTAGTTGATCTTTTAATTAAATTATTACAAACTATTTGATGAGTAACTATAACTATATTATGTTTAGAATTTAAATTTTCATTCACTAATTTTGTTATAAATCTTTTAACTCTTTTAGATACATTTGCTTCATCCTCAGGATAAGTATGATCACATGCTTCCATACATCCAGTATAATGCATATTACAATTAAACTGTTCTGCTATATAGTCAGGTAATGTTATTTTATATGATTTAACAGGAATTAAATGAGGATGTTGAATCTCAGCTAAACTATTATCTACATTAATTTTTAAATTTTTATGTTTTGAATAAGGTAGTATTGTTTGTAATGTTCTAATAAAAGGAGAACTATAAATAGTATCTATCTCCGCATCTTCTAATGGATCTATTAACTTTATTGAATTATCCATACCTTCTTTTGTTAATGGTGAGAAAAAAGTAGCATCCATTGTTCTATCTTCATGTCTTAATATATATATTTTCATATTATAATAATATATATAATATTAATATTATTTAATAAATTTATTGTTGAGCGCATTGAACCATATTTAATGGTATAATGCGCTCAATTTAATCTTCGATTCTTTTTATTGTTGAGCGCATTGAACGCCTTGGGGCACTTCATTAAATTCTTCTTGTTGATTAACAGTTGGTTCATCTACTTCAATTAAATTAACTGTTACACATTTATTTGCATTTTTAATTAAATTTTGTTCTTTAGTATATTCTGATAAATGAGCCTTAATTAATAATTTTTTAAGAATATTATTTTCATTTTCATCTAATCTATCTAATTTAGGCATACATGTATTAATATGTACATACAAATCACCTCCAATTCCTTCATTATATATTTTCATTGTTGTTTTCATATTCTTTATCATATCATCATATTTTAATAATATATTACGACCATCTAAATGAGTAATTAATTTATTAAAACCATATAATGATTGAAATAATCTTAATTTAATATCAATATGTAAATCTTTACCAGTTCTTTTAAATACAGGATGTGGTTGTTCTTTTAATATAATAACTAAATTTGTTTTTCCTGTTTTTAAATGATGTCCCTTATTTTCAAGAATAATTCTATTATTATTTATCATATTTCTATTTAATTGAAGTTCAAATATTTTATCTTTTAAAATAAATTTATGACCATTACATTCATCACATAAATTATTACGAGAATTACCTTCTCCTGATCCTTGACAATCATTGCATGGGGCCATTAATTGTTGAACCATAGGCCCTTGTCTCATCATTCTTACACTCATTCCACGACCATTACATGAAGAACATTCGTGTTTTAATCCATCTTTAGAACCATATCCATTACATTTATTACATGATGATTTTTGTTCATATTTAATTTCTATTTTTTTATTATTATATAATTCTTCTAAAGTAACTAATTGTTCTACAATACAATCTTCTTGTCGTTGACGTCTCATACCAGGCATACCAGGCATATCTGGCATGCCGGACATACCACTAAACATACTAAATATATCACGTGGATCAAAATTTGATGGAATATTATCATCTACTGTTCCAAATTGATCATATTGAGAACGTTTATCAGAATCATTTAAAATAGTATATGCTTCAGATATTTTACGAAATTTTTCAGTTGCTTCTTCAATTCTATGTTGATTTTTATCAGGATGCCATATTTTAGATAATTTTTTATATGCTGATCTAATTTCTTGTTCATTTGCGTCAGGTTTAATTTCTAATTCATCATATAATTTTGTATCTTTTACCATTAATATATTATATTTTTATTTATTTAAAAGATTATAATATTATAATTATAATGAACGTTTTTATTGAGGGTGACAGAAGTTTATTTCTATCTAAATCTGCAGTTGATAGATTTAAAAAGGATTTTAAAGAATCAAATTTTAAAATTGATGTAATTGATTGTTCAAAGTATTTAAAAGAAGGTTATGTATTTAAAACTTTAATCGAAGATACCTCGATTAAAGTTAATATACTTAGTTTAGAAAAAGAAAAGGAAACTATATTACTCAAACAAAAAGAAGATTCTCGTAAACAATTACGTAATCAATTAAAACAATTAAAGAATTCTAGAACTGGTCAGGTTCATAAACATTTAGATACGTTAAAGAGAACAGTTCCTGAGAATATTTATAAGAGTTATCATAATTTAATTCGTAATTTTCAAATGCCTAATATTCCAGCTCCTGATGATGTAATTAATAATCCAGATAAATACAAAACTCAAATTGCTACAATTATGGGATTAGGTGGAAATGTTAGCAATGATGGTCGTGCAAGTGCATATATTAAACAATATTTTAATGCTCTTGGGCAATTTTTAGGTATTGAACCAATTGATATAAATAAATTATCAGAATCAAATATTCCTACTAGTCAGCCAACTATTAATAATGATGATACAGAAGATGAGGATGATGCACCTGAATTAATTAATACTGATTAATTATAATTGTAATGTTGATAATTTCGCTTTACATTTCTTATCACAATAAATTTTATCTAAATTAAGAGATTGAGCAATAAAATGAACAAAAACGCCTATTATAAAAAATATTAAATAAGTTCTTAAAGTATTATATTTTTTTCTTTTTTCTTTATCTAAAATAATATTTATAGAAACATATGCTATAAGAACTGTTATTAAACCAACAATTAAATATAAAATATACATTATATAATTTTATAAAATAAATTCATTTGGATTTATTTTATAATTTAAAATTATATTATTTTACATAACATCTAAATCACATGTTTTCTCATCCATTTGTTCTCCTTTTGATACAATTTCTTTCTTAAATCTCATAGCAGGATAACCAGTTGGATTATATTTAAGTTTAAGCATTTTATCAAAATAGTCATAAAGTGCTTTAGTCTTTGGTAATACTGATCCTTCATGTTCATCTTTGAACCACATTTTAAAGTGATTATTCATTTCTTTCTTCATAACAGTATCACGTTTATCAGTAGTATGTTCAATACATGTTTCATAATATTCACGGAATACATCTTGTTCACGACGATATTGATCTGTGCTAGCTGTAACTTCTGGTGGTTCAGGAATTTTATTATCAACATCATACATAGTAGTATATAAGTGAATTAAATAGCTTGCAAATGCTGGAGCCCATGTCTTAATCTTTGACTTTAATGTTGTATCTAATTTAAATTCAAACTTGTTATTAGTATCAGGATTTTCAACAAATTTAGCCATAAAATCTATTACACGAACACGGCGCCATGTGCCACCATCAGTTGATTTAATTTCAGGAAGCTCATTAGTTGTCATAAATTGTTTAAGTTGAGGACGAATTTCAATTGGTTCTTGGAATAAACCACGAACCATAAAACGATCATTACCAGAAATTTCTTTAAAAATACCAACATTTAATTCTTCATTCTTACCTGGTTCTTGATAAACACCACAACGAGGACCCTTCATACGAAGTAATTCAGGTGATGCAGCGTTTGAACTATTGCGTTTACTAGTAATAATTGTAATTGGACAAGAAATATAATAATCACCAAGAGCATCAGATACTAATTGAAAAGTTAAAGATTTACCATTACTACCGCTACCAGTGCAAAAGTAAAAGATTTCTTCACGATTTTCACCAGATACACATGTTGATAAACGAGTTAAAAAATAATCACGAACTGCTTTAATAGGTAATACTTGTTCGAAAAACGAATAAATTTGTTTAGCATAAGGATTATTATCATTCCATTTAATATATTGTTGATTAGTTGATAAGGAAATATGATCATCTGGTTGACCTGCACGAAATTTACGAAGTTTAAGATCATAAACACCATTATCAAAACCAATTAAATTATGATTTTCATCTAAACGTTTAATAAACATATCATCAAAAAATATATATTTAGCTTCTTTCATTACTTTTTCCTTAAAATTAATATCCATTAAATGTTTAGCAATATCATTATATTGTTCTGCTTTTTCAATTAAACCCTTTTTATCATTTGCAGGTGCAGCCATTGCTTCAATATTAGCTTTACTACTCATTTCAATATAATAGTTTGAAAAATCACTAGACATTAATGTAATTAAAGCACCACCGTTTACACATTTAACCCAACGATGATTTGTAAAATGATACCAAATATTATTTTTAACATCTGCGCATACAAAACGATCATAATACTTGGAATAAAGTGCTTTGGCAATCATGAAAGTATTACTAACATGATTTTTTTTTAAGTTATCTTCAAATTCTTCTTTAATGATTTTTTTATATTCATCTGGATTATCTTCTTTAGCCCATAACATAAGAGAACGTAAAGTATAACCATCATCTTTCATACTACCCCATAAACGTTCGCATTCACCTGGAACAAACTTTCTTGATTTTTGTGAAAATAAAACCCATGTATCAACTAATGTTTTATGAGTATTATGAAGAGCCCAACCTACACGTAACCATTCATGATAACTTTCAGCACGTTTAACAGATAATAATTCAGTCATTTTAATAGCTTTATCTATCATTTCTAATTTATCTTGAGTAGTAATTTCATTACTATCAGTCTCAGAAGATCTAGTATAATCATACATATCAGAATATTTTTCTTCAATAATTGTTTCATCTTTTACACTAGTCATATTATCAACATTAAAACGCGATTCACGTAAACTTACTAAACGTGCAATTTCATATGAATCAGTCATTAATTCCATTTCTTTATTATTATTATCATAAATCTTTGTTAATTTATAAGGAATCCCAGTAGGTTTTGAACAACCATACATAAGCCAGGGATTAGTGCTAATAATTTTATCATCTAATACAGAGGAATAATTGGAATATTGTGTAAAAATATCCTCCTCCATAAGTTTATCATAAGCATATTTAAAAATAACATGACGAGTTTTAGTATTAGCTACAATATCAGGAAAAATCATATGAATACCATCAGCTATTTCATCATTCTTTTCACCATGCTTTTCTTTTTCAAATACTAAACATTTTAAATTCTCATCAGTTGTATTTAAATATTCTTTAATTGCATTACGATAAACATTAATTACATTAATAATCATGTTATTATCATATAAACGCCCATGTGGAAAATTTTCTTTAAAAGTATCTTTGCAATAACGAAGATCAATATCAATCATAATGGGTGCATGTTCTTTAATTTTTTCAGCAATTGAAAAATACATACCTTTTTCAAATGCTACTGAAATGTATTTTGCCAATGTTTTTCTTTTTTTACTATCAACAAAATTAAATTTGCCTGGGAATGTTACTCCACCCATGGATACATGGGTAAAATCAGCACCACTTTTAGCTACTCGATGTTCATTTAGCAACTCTTCGATTTTATGTTTAAATTTCTTGGCATCATCTTTGGAAGTCATTATTATATAATGATAAGAATGATTTTTTTAAATATTATTTTTCAAATTTTTAGGGTCATGGTAAATACATGTAAATTATAACTCTTTTTATATAGTATATATGGTATTATGCTATATTGAATAAAACTATAGTTTTTTCTTTAAATCATTATTATGATAATGAAAGTGCTAACATATATTAAATAATATTAAATACTTCTGATTTATTTTCAATAAAGTCTCACATATATTCTCAAATCTTGTAACATTAATAAAAATTGATTTTAGTGTTGTTTTATATAAACGTTCACGAATATCAAAACTTATTCCAGTATTTAAGGATTTACTCTGTAAATCCTTAAACTGAAATAAAAATTGATCGGGCGCAATTATTTTCCTAAGGAAAATAATGGCATTCCCGATTAAAAATTATAAAACAACACTTTTAGTGTTGTTTTATAAAAATTGATTAACGTGGAACGTTATAAAAATATTGCAAAGCAATATTTTTATATAAACGTTCACGAATATCAAAACTTATTCCAGTATTTAAGGATTTACTCTGTAAATCCTTAAACTGAAATAAAAATTGATTAAAACAATTATAAATTATATATTATAATAATATAAAATGTATTTCTGTCCAAAATGCAATTACAGTTTTGATATTTCTAAAGCAACACACTCTGAAAATGAAGAAGATACTCGTAAAAAATTAGATAATGTAAATAGTGCTTTAAAACGTTTAAATGTTGGTAAAAATTTATCAGATTATGTTGCAACATTTTCATTAGAAGAATTAGAATCAAATAAAATTTATTCTAAATTATCAAATGAAGATAAAGATAAAATGAAACAATTATTTCAAGCAGCTCCTACTTATGGAGGTATTATGTTAAAATGCAATAATTGTAATTTTAGTAAAAAAATTAAAGAAACTATTAGATTGTATCAACTAAATGTTAATTCAGTCTATAGTGTTTATAGAAGTCAGGATGATAATAAATTATTATTTTTAAATCCAATTTATCCTAGAACTAGTGATTATGATTGTAAAAATGTTAATTGTATTACTCATAAAGATTCTAGTAATAAAGAAGCAGTCTTTTTCCGTGAAAAAGATTCTTATTTAACTAATTATGTGTGCGGTATTTGTTTTAATAGTTGGAAAGTTTAAACATGTTGTAAAACTTCAATGGGTGGTGCTGGTTAACCTTGTGGTGCTGGATAACCTTGTGGTGCTGGATAACCTTGTGCTGCTGGATAACCTTGTGCTTGTGGATAACCTTGTGGTGCTGGATAACCTTGTGCTTGTGGATAACCTTGTAGTGCTGGTGGATAACCTTGTGCTGGTGGATAATATTGTGCTGGTGGATAACCTTGTTGTGCTTGTGGTGGTTGTTGCCAATTAGGTTGTGGTGACAATGCTGCAAATAATTTATTATATTGACTATCTAATTCATTTATTTTTGGTAATGTTTCTTCATATGCTTTCTTAATAAAATCATCATTTAGATTTATTGATGAAGAAATATTTTTATGTGGATCAAAATATGATTTTTGTTCTGTATATACTAATTCACGTTTCTTATAAATACTTTCAAATAATTTTTTATAATAATCTTTTATTTGTTTATTAATACCATCTACTGTTTTAGGACCAACATATTTATATAAACCAAATATAAATGTAGCAACACCGGCTAATGAACCTACTATATTAATAAAAACAGATAATTTATTTTCTTCATCTTCGCTTTTTTTATTATTATTATATAATCTAATATAATTATACATTAAATATATAATATAATATACCATTGCAACATATATAATTATTTTATTATTTTTTAAAAATATAAAATGACATAAAATAGCAGCTATATATAAAATACTCAGAATAATATCAATTATTAAATAATTCATATAATAATATTTAGATAATATTATTATAATTGGATAGTAATGTTTATTTTCTAATAAATTCAGGTCCACGTTCTACATTATCATATGCATTAGAACGTGGTACTGGCACTTCATAAGGTCTGGGTCTATATGCAGGATTTCTTGCAAATCGTGTAGGATTTGCATCTCTTACTGCACGAGGTATAGCATTTTCCTTTATATATCTTTCACCATTAAAATCAAATGTTGTTGGATTACCAATACCCTTACTTCCTGAATTGGGACGTATATTACCAGAAACTATTCTGACTTCCTTATCTACTGCAACATTCTCGTGATCAGGTGCAACACATACAGGTTCAGCTCTAAAAACACCAGGATTATAAGGATCTTCCGAATATATAAGTTGTGGTGCTACTTTTATTTTTCTGAATGATACAGCTGGCACATTTTTAATATACATTAAATATATTGCTAATGTAAAGAAATTTAATAGAATAAATATTATTCTAAATGTTAATTCACTATCTTTTGTTTCTAAATTAGGAGATTCTTCATCATATTCAATACTATTTAATCTTGCCATTTTATCTGATTGACTTTGAACAGTACTCTTTATACCATAAATTGCTGTAAATATGATAGCAACTGGAAATAATATAGATAATAAAACATCTCTGTTTCTCATAAAATAACAATACAATTGAAATATAAATAATATTGTAACTACAATTACATAAAGGTAATCTGAATTTTTATAGGCCATTATATATATATCTATAGATTTTTTATTCTGGATATTTACAAAACTTTAAAAGTTTTGATTTTGTATATTGAATTTATAAAGTAAATTTAATAGCAAAATTAATTTTTTTATAATATTTGTTTAATAAAATAAAGGTTCCAAATGTTTTTTATTTAACTCATCAATTCTCCAAATTTCATAATGATCTTTGACAAACCTTCTAATTTTAAATGGTATCATATTTGTTTTTAATTCTTCAATTGCTATTTCCTGATAAGATAATTCATCAGATAATTTTGATTGTTTAATTAAAGGCTTTGCACCTTTTGTTAATTGAACAACACGTTCTCCCATAATCCTTACAAATTCATAACGTGTCATTAAATTTTTAGATTTACGTTTAGTTGGATCAGTTACAATAGTTGAATAATTAACTTCTGGTTTTTCATCCATATCTACACAATCATAATTATCTTCATCTTGATTTTGATCAATCTCATTTTCATGTTCACCCTCGTTTTCTATCTCAGGCTCATCTAATAATTCATCAATTTCAGGCTCTTCTACAACATCTTCAGTTTCAAGAATATTTTCATCATCGCTGTTCATTGCTTTATTATTATATTTTATAATAAAAATCTTTTAAATATCAATTTTTATGTTATGGATAGCTTAAAGCTATCCATAACATAAAAATTGAAATATATAATATTAATAGGCATATATAAGAAAGAATATAGATGAATTCCTTTGTTCTTCCTCACAATAATACTAATATTATTAGCAAGTATATTGAGTCTTTTTTAAATAATATTAATATTGAAGTTACCATATTCATCCCAGTCTTTATGCAAAAATCATCTGAAAATACTAATTTAAAAAACAACAAGAATAGTTTAAATTATTCTTATAAATCTAAAAATCATAAACAACCAAATGGAGGAGGTGGTGATAACGATGTTGAAATTCATTCTCTATTGGGATAACCATGGGTGGTTTAATATTTCTTTAACATTTGGTCTTGATCTAGATGAAATTCTTAAACAACTTTCAATTAAATCACATATTAATGGATTATTAATATTATGATTCTTTAATTTATTAGTTATTTTATCGATTGTTGCTAATTTAAAATCATCATTATAAATAATATTTACTAATTTTTCATTTTTAAAAAACTTTTTATAATGTTTTGTCTGTTTTAATGTTTCTTTGGAATAATATTTACTAAATTCCCCACATAAATTAATTATCATTTCTAAATGATGAAAATCAGTTGAACCTCTTTTTGAAGAATGAGGATCAAATAAAATTTCACCTGTTAATAATTCATATAACATACATCCAAGTGCCCATACATCTACTTTTTCACTACATTCTCCCATTAAAACTATTTCAGGTGCCATATAATAACGTGTTCCAAAAGATTCATTAAACTTTTCAGAATGAGGACAAAAGAAACCAAAATCAGTTAATTTAATAATAGGATTTTCAAAATATTTATCATCACATAAATATTGATTTTCCTCATTATCTTCCATCATACCAATAATTGCTTGATGAATCTTTCTTCTAATTTTAACTTTTAATTCAGATTTAATTTTAGTAATATTTTTTTCAGCACAATATTCTTTTTTTGTTTTATTATAAATACCTGTAAAATTAGCCTTGTCATACATATGAATATATTTTGCATCACGATAATTTAAACCACATAATAATATATTATCTGGTTTAATATCGCCATGAAAACCATTTAATTTATTATGAACTGTATCTAATGATAATAAAATTTGTTTAAATAATTTTTTAACTAAATCTTCAGGATATCCTTTTTTATATTTACCCTTTCTAGCTAAACCATCTAAATTACCACAACATAAATTATATACTGAACAAATAAAATTAACTGGTTTATCATCTATTATTCTTGTTTCAATAAAATATTCAACTAATTGATTTATATGTTTTTCATCTTTAGGTATATGTTTTAATATTTTAATTTCATCTCTACCCTCATCAAAATCATCCGGATTTTGAACTTTTAATGCATAATATTTATTATCACCAACATTATAAGCTAACCATACACGTGAGTAAGCACCTTTACCTAATAATGATATAATATTATAATCATTAATAATATCACCTTCTAAATCAATATTATTATTATTAGAAGAAGCATAACTAGAATTGCTTGATTCAGACATCTAATTAAAATTACACATAATTTTTTAAATAATAAATAACGAATTTTAATAATAGATTTAAATAATAAATAACGAATTTTAAAAATTCTAGTCTAAATTATTTTATAAATAATAATAATGATTAAAGGAACTAGAAATATTAAATGTCTTGGGAATAGTATTGATACAAATGAATTTTATTTACATCCAATTACTTTAGCTTTAATAAAGAATGTGAATAAAGATAATAAAAAAATATGCCCATCTGAGCTCCATTATGTGGATGGTAAAAGTAGATATTATAAAATAATAGATAAAGAAGTATCTTTATCAGATAAAGATATTCAGACTTTTATGACTCTACCTTATTTAAATATAAATATTGAACAAATGTTAAAAATATATAAAATTGATTCAAATGATCCTGATAGTATAATGAAATGGGTCACTGAAAATATAGAAAATAAAAAACCATTTCAATATATAAACAGAATAGTAAATATATGGATCAAGTTTAATTATAATGATTTAATATTAAATAATAAAATATTAATAGCTATATATAAAAAATTATTATCTTTAAATTCTGAAAATAAATATAATAAATTAAATTTAGAAATAGTTATTGATGAATGGTTAAAACAAAATAATCCTGATAATTATGAATTTAATTTAGGTAAATATCTTTTGACGTCTCAATAAAAATATATAATAAATATATAATAAGTATATTATATAATGAATCCAATTTATTTTGAAGATTTTAATTGGCTATTTTATATAAATTATTATGAAGATTTAAAACATTTTAATACTTTTGATGATGCATTTACACATTGGAATGAGTATGGTAGAAATGAAGGCCGTAAATGTAATTTTGATTGGATGGTTTATATAAATTATTATCAAGATATTAAAGAAAATAATATAAATACTATGGAAACTGCTACTAAACATTGGATTAATTATGGGAAATATGAAAATAGACAAATTTTTTTTGAATCACCTATATTAAATGAAATTGAAAATAATTTAACTATTAAAATAACATCAAAACATAAACTATGTTTATTTGCATGTTATGAAGATAGATATAATGAAGATAATATATTATATGCTAAATTAATTTCAAAATATGTTGATTATTTAATAATAATAACTAATCAAGAATTAATAGATATTAATTATCCAAATATATATACATTAAAATATACTACTAATATTGGATTAGATTATGGTATTTATTTAAGAGCATTTAAAACATTAAAGAAAAATATAATAGAAATTCCAAATGAGTTAATATTAATAAATGATAGTTGTATAGTTCATAATACATTTAAAAATTTTTTTATTTGGAGTAAACAATATAATAATTGTTTATTAGGTTTAACTAATAATGATACTATACATTTTCATATTCAAAGTTTTTTCCTTTATTTTAAAGGAGATACAGTAAAGTTATGTTTTGATTTTATGGATAAAAGTAATTTTAATCAATTATTATATAATTATTATCCAAATAATTATTATAAAGATTATATTAAAACACACTTTAATATTGAAGCTGATTATAAATTTTATATAATAGTAAAATTTGAAATTGGATTATCAAAATATATATTTGACCATGGTTATAAATTAATATCGTTTACTCATACTAAATTAAGTATATTTTGGAATCCAATGGAATTTCTTTTATTAATTCCAATTGCAAAAAAAAAATCAATATATTCAAATCCAATTTATATAAATGAATTTAATAATATTAGAAAAAAAATTAAATGTGTTATGTGATCGGGCGCAATCCCGATTAAAAATATCTTTTATATTTTCTATCTTCGCTTTAATTGTATCTAATTAAATATATTAAATAATAATATGAATTCAATAAATTGTTTTGATTGGAAATTTTATATTAATTTATATCCAGATTTAATTAAAGCAGGTATTGATAATGAAAATAAAGCATTAGAACATTGGAAAATAAATGGTATTAATGAAGGTAGATCTTGTAATAAATTTATTGAAAGAGAAAAAAAAATATATAAGGATTTTAATTGGCTTAATTATATTAATAATTATCATGATTTACAAGAAGCTGGAATAAATAATAAGGCTCAGGCTTTATTACATTGGATAAGATATGGTAAATATGAAGGAAGAATATATAAGGAAAAAATATATAATATTAATTATAATTTATATAAAGATATTGATTGGATAAAATATATTAATGATAATCCTGATATAAAATTAGCGGGTATAAATACAAAAGAATCAGTAATTTGTCATTATATAAAATATGGTAAAAATGAAAATAGGATATTACATAAAATAAATAAAAATTATATTATTCATATAACTCATCAATTTGGAGGAGGAACATTGACTTATATAAATAATTTAATTACAATATTGAGTGAATATAAACATAATATTATTTATATTAATAATAATAAAACAATCATAGATAATATAAATGACAATATTAAATGTTGTTTTGTGCATCATTCATTATATAATGGGTCTGATAAATTTGAGATTGCGACACAATTTTTAGATGATATAATTAATATACCTAAAATATTTATAGTTCATGATTATTTTTTATTATATCCAAATAATCCAAATCCATTAAAAAATTATATGGATAATTACAAACCATCAAATGAAAATATAAATAATGCTAAGAAATATTTATCAAATTTTGATCATATTTTATTTAATTCTAAATCTACTTTTGATAATTATATAAAATATTTTAAATTAGATACTTTTAAAATAATTAATAATATTCCTGATATTCAAATTTATAATAAAAGACTGTATCCTAAAGAAAAAAAAACATATAATATAGCTATATTAGGACATATATTTGCTATTCATAAAGGAAGAGATTTAGCAATTAATATTATAAATTCATTTGAAACAGATAATAGATTTATGTTTTATATATTTGGTGAATTTAATAATAATTTTTCTAATTTAATTAATTGTGGTAAATATGATAATAATAATATTTATAAATTATTAAAAGAAAATAATATTGATTTATTTTTATTTATATCAACTGCAGAAGAGACATATTCTTATACTTTAAGTATAGCATTGAATACAGGATTGCCAATTATTTATAATTCAATTGGAAGTTATAAAGATAGATTATGTAATTATGATAATTGTTATCCTTTTAATGATCATACTAATATAATAAATATATTAAATGATATAATAGAAGAATCAACAAAAATAAATACTAAAGATATAAAAGATATTAAATTAGAATATAAATTAATAAAAAATATTCCAGAAATTAGACATTTATTAAATGATATAGATTCAATTTATTTTGATGAATATTTAGAAAATATTTCATCAAATGTAATATTTCTTAATAATTATGATTTAATAAATATTATAAATGAATATAATTTATATGATAAAGTTGATTATATTTTTGTATTAAGTAATTCAAATGAATATAGTTATCAAGATTATAAAGTAAAAGTAATACAATATAAAACAAATATTATAAATATAATAAAAAAATTCTCAGAAATGTGTTCTAATAATATTAATATTTTATATATAGAAAGTATAGATTCAGTTGATTTAATTAAAAATCATACTTTTATACTCGAAAAATTAATTAATTGTAATAGTATTGGTTTATATGAAACAAATTATACATATTTAAATAATTCATGGTGGAGTAAATCTGATTATATTAAAAAAATTAATATTAATAATAATATTGAAGATAAATATTTTATAATGAATTATTTTGAAACACTTAACCCATTTTTAAATAATATAATAAAAAAAACAGAAATAAATTGCAATATTATATTAATTACATCTAAAATTTATGTATCAAATAATAAATTTAATTATATAAATAATAGATCAATATATTCAAAAGATGAAAGATTCTTACAAACTTTAAATACAATAGAAAGTATAAAAAAATATATTCCAAATTATTTTATTATTTTAATAGATAATTCTAATTTTACAGATGAAGAATATAATAAATTATTTACAAAAGTTAATTTATTTTTGAATATTAAAAATAATAAAAAATTAGATTATTATACAAATGAATCTGAATTTAAAGGATATGCAGAAATATCTCAAATAATAACAGCATTATATTATATTAAAGCATTAATGAAACAAATTAATTTATTAAATTTTTTTAAAATAACAGGACGTTATACTATTAATAATACTTTTAATTTTAATCAAATTATATCAAATAATTTTAATATATTTAAAATTAATAAAAATATTAAAGATAGAGAATATATTTATACATGTTTTTATAAAATAACCAATACTTATTTTGATAATTATTTTAATAATATAGAAAAATTATATAATGAAATACAAATAACAAATATATATGATAATTTAGATTTGGAAACATATTTACCAAAATATATAGAAAATAAAAAATTAATTAATAATTTGGGTATAGATCAAAATGTGTCTGTATGGACAGATAAAACTAGTATTTAATTAAATATATATTAATATAATGAATATTACTAATAAACTTGTTCATTGTATTAATAATGCAATTCCTATTGTTTTTTCTAAATATGGAGATGGAGAATATATATGTGCTAGCAAAGATTATACTTTATATGGAGTAAAGTCTTCATCAAATTGTGATAATGATACTTATACTAATAAATTATCACAAGGTATAAATAATTCTTTTAAATATTTTGCAAATAAAGAAAATTATTATTTTGGTAAATGGAATAATGATAAAATAATATCATATTGGGAAAATTTAGTTAATAATAGTCCATTAAACTGGACAAGTTATTCATCTTTATTATTATATGATCATGATATAGAAAAAATAAATATTTATAAAGAGATTAAAAATTCAAAATTAAAAAAAATAATAATATGTAATTCATTATTAAATAAATCAAAAATATTATTAAATATAGATCATATAATTAATATTCCATTAAATAATTGGTTTGATAAAGAATTCAATAAAATCATTTATAATTTAAAAAAAATAATAGGGAATGAATCTACTAGTCAATTTATATTAATGACTTGTTGTGGAATGAGTGCAAAAGTAATTATATCTGAAATGCATAAAGTATATCCAAATGGTATATATTTAGATATTGGTTCTGGATTAGATACTATTTGCACAAAAAGATCAACACGTGGTATTGAATTTAATTATGAAATAGCTTATGACTTATTTAAAGAAATTATTCCAGATAATTGGGAAGATGATCAATATAATTATATTTATGAAGAAGCTCATAATAAATTAGGTATCCATATAATGACGAACTGAATAAAAATTTTTTAAATATATAATTAAGTAATGGATTCAATAAAGTATTTTGATTGGGAATTTTATATAAATTATTATCAAGATTTAAAAAATGCAGGAATTAATACAAAGGAATTAGCGTTAAGACATTGGCAAAGATATGGGGAAAGAGAAGGGAGAGAACCATTTGAATTTGATATAAATTTTTATAGTAATTATTATAATTTATCTAATATTAATAAAGCACGTGAACATTATTTAAAAATTGGGAAAAGACAGGGACACCATAGTTCAATTAATAAAAAATATAAAAATTATGAATTTTTAAAATCAGATGATTTTAAAATTAATAAAAGTATATTAGAAGACATTCATTTATATATAAATAATAATAATAATTTTAATAATTTTGATACTGAAAATTTTACTGATATTAATTTAATTAATAAACCTGGTATTATTATAAATGATCCTGATATATCATATGAATTCTTACAATACTCAAAATATAAAATAAAAGATATAATTAAAGATACTAAATATGATATAATACATTTATCATATGATAATAATTTTTTTGAATGTATAAAGAATGAAATTAATATTTATCCTAGTATTAATAAAAATTTTAATTGTGTTTATTTAACACAATCTGGTATAAATAAATTACCTCTTAATAAAGACTTAAAAATAGGTTATTATTCACGACCATTATTCAATTATAAAAAAGATAGTATTATTAAAAATTTATGGGAAAGTTATTATCGTGTTACATCATATTTTAATAAAATATATTGTATAAATTTATTAATAGAAACTGATAAAAAAAAAGAAATGAAATTATATTGCAATTTATTAAATTGTAAAGAAAATGAATTTTTTTATAATGGTATACTTGGATTAACATTACCTAATTTAAATGAATTAGTTGAATTAAATTATTATAATAAAGCAGCATTAAATAAAAATTTAAAAAAAGGAACAATTGGATTAAATATAACACAATTAAATATTTTTAAAGAAGCTATTGAAAAAAATTATGATAATATATTATTATTAGAAGATGATATATCTTTTCCTAATGATTATTTTTTAATATTAGATAAAATATTTAATAAATATAAAGATATTGATATATTATATTTAGGGTGTTCTAATTATGAAAAAAATGATGTATTAGATAAAATAGATAAAATAGATGATTATGTTTTATATAAACCTAAAAAATTATTAAAAAAAATATGTATAGGTGGTTTTTTTGCAGTTTATTTATCAAAAAAAGCAATAAATATATTTTATGAAAGATTCAAAGTAATAAATAATATAAGTGATATATTATTATGTGATATAGCATTTGATATATTAAATGATTTTGATTGTGAAAATATGACAAAAACAAATTATAATTTAAATACAATTTATATTATAAAAAATTTATTTGATGTAAATATAAATAAACCTAGTTTAACAGAAGAAAATGATTTTAAAATATTAAATATATCAAATAATTATACACAATATTTAATTAAAATAAAAAAAATAGATTTTATATTAAGATCCAATCAATCTATTAATCAAAAAGGTATTGTAATTAAAATTAAATTTAGTAAAAATATGAAATTATGGTATTCTAAACTAATTATTTTATTTTTATCTTTATTTAATAATTATATTGAAGTAGATAATGAAATACCACATATAAATTTTTATACTTATCATTGTCAATCTTATAATAAAGATTGTTTAAATATAATGATAAATGGAGAGAAAGCAGATAATAAAAATAATACAGATATAGCATTATTAACTACTAAAAATAAAACATTTGGTTATAATATTTATTTTCCTCAAATGTTTTCAAGTTTATGGGAAAGACATAATTTAATTTCAACCAAAGGTTTTAATAATACAAAAGAACATTTTTGTGCTTATATGTATAGTTATAATTTAGAATATCGTGTTAAATTATTTAATGAAATTAGTAAATATAAAAAAGTAGATGCATTAGGTAAATCATGTAATAATATAAATTTTGAAGATACTAGATTTGTATATAATGATAATTTAACTTATAATGATATTGCTGTTGAAAAATATTCAAAATATAAATTTGTATTAGCATTAGAAAATGGAATCGAAGAAGGTTATTTTACAGAAAAATTATTAAATCCATTATTAGCTAATTCAATACCTATTTATGCTGGACCAAAAGATGCATTTAATATTATAAATAAAAAACGTGTAATATATGTATATGATTTTAAAAATACAAATGAATTAATAGAATATATTAAATTAGTTGATAATAATGAAGATATGTATAATTCAATAATAAATAATAAAATTTGGATAAGTGATTTGAATATAGATACATATAATGATTATATATTAAATGAATTTAAAAAAATATTTAGTGTATCAAACGATAATTTAATATTATAAATATATTATTTATAATATTAATGGATGAATTTAATTGGGAATTTTATTGTAATTATTATGATGATTTAAAAAAAGCAGGTATTAATACAAAAGAAAGAGCAATAAATCATTGGAATAGATATGGTAAAAAAGAACTTAGAATATGTAATATAAAACAACTAGATATTAATTATTATAATAAAATAAATTTTATAGATGGAATTGTATGGATTAATTTAGATAGATCAATTGAAAGAAAAGAAAAATTAGAAAAAATTTTAGAAAAAATTAATATTCCAAATTATAGAATTTGTGCTATTGATGGTATAAAATTAGTTAGACCTAATTATAATTATGAAAGAACTATGAGTAGCTATGAAATAGCTTGCACATTAAGTCATTTAAAAGCTCTTAAATTTTTATCTGAATTATCTGGGAATTATTTTATGGTATGTGAAGATGATGTATGTTTTAATAATTTAAATTATTTTACTGAAGATTTAGAACAAATAATAAAAAATGCACCTGAGTTTGATATATTAATGATTCATAAAATCTATTTATATAACTTAGATAAAGAATATATTGATTGGAATGAACATATAAATAAAAACGGACTTAATTATCAAATAAGTGGAACTGCATGTTATATTATATCAAGAGATGGTATAAATAATGTATTAAATAAAACAGAAAATTTTGATGTAGCTGATATTTATTTATATAAAAATATGAGAACTTTTGTGTATAAATATAATTTTATATCAGTTCAAGGTTTAGATTCAGAAATACATAATGATCATTTGAATTATCAAAATAATTGTGAAAGATTTCAAAATAAAATAGTTATTAATAAAAAAAATAATCTTATGTGAGATTCAAAACTACCATTATATGAATCTAGTTGCCCATATTGGATATAACTTGCCAGTGTTATTCCAATCTGGATGAAAATATGTTTCATCTGATATTATAATTGAACCATGTTTTTTATTAACAAGTGAAAATATACTTTGATCATGTCTATGATCAATAAAACTTTCATCATTTTTAATATTACAATAATTATCATTAATTAAATTATAATTATAACACAACTCTTTCCATTCTTTAATAATATTAATTGTATGATTGCATTTTCTTAAAATAAAAGATGTTGCCATTAATTGTTTACTATCTTTAAAATGAAGACAATTTAAATATTCAAATAAATGCATTTTAGTATAACATTTTTCTATTGAACTTAATTCAAATGTAATAATACCATAATTATTATTATTTACTATATCTATATATTCTTTTAATCTATTAATACCATTTGAATTTATAGAACAACCTGCATCCATATAAATTATAATATCATTCATATTAATTTTATTTAATATTTTATCAATTATATAAGATTTCCATAACCAATATCCATAACCACGATTATTATTTTCAATAAAATTTTTATGTGTTTCCCAAAAATCTTTATCATTTTTTAAATCATCATCAGTAAATGTATAAATATTATTAAAAAAATTAATATTATTTGCTTGGTTTTTTAATCTTTCTAATGATTTATAATATTTTTTATTACCAAATGTTATTAAATATATTTGTTGGTTTATATTAATAGAATTCATATATAAATATATTTATATATGAATTTTTCTAATATAACTAATGTAATTAATTTCTATAATACAGATAAAAATGATAAACATAAATCTATTTATGAATTGTTTAAAAAAAATGCAACAGATGATTCTATATTATTTAATCATTTTCATAAAACAGAAGGGTTTGGTGAATTAAGTTTTAGTTGGAACTGGTATTTATTAGTTAATAATATGCCAAGTAATTTTAATTTTTTAGAAATAGGTGTGTATAAAGGTCGTGTATTAAGTATAATACAATTAATTAGTAATTTATTAAATAAAATGCCAAAAATATATGGAATAACACCTTTAGAAAATGTAGGTGATAAATATTCAACTTATACAAAATCAAATTATTTAGATGATATTAAAAGATCTTTTTCTATTAATAATTTATCTTTTGATAATGTAAATATTATTAAAGGTTATTCTCAAGATATAAATATAATTAATCAAGTAAAAGATATACAATATGATATTATTTTTATAGATGGATGTCATGATTATGATATTGTTTGTTTAGATATAGAAAATTATACACCTTTATTAAAAAAAAATGGGTATTTAGTTTTAGATGATGCATCTTCTTTATTACCAAATGCATTTGGTCAATTTTTAGGTCATAATGACGTAGGAAAAGCTATTCAAAATAAATTAGATAATAATAAAAATTTTAAACACTTATATGCAGTTGGTCATAATCGTGTTTGGATGAAATTATAATATAAAATTATTTATATTGTAATGAATATAATCATTTGCACTGATAAACATTTAGAACATGTTGCATTTGAATTAAAAAAAATATTAGAAAATTTAAATCATTTTGTTAATATTGTTTATAATATTAATTATAAAAATGATAATTATTATTATATATTTACAGTTTCTAATTTAATACATCTACTTTGTAAAAATAGTATTTATAATATTATTTATAGTTTATCTAATATTATTATTTATAATACTACTAAAATATATGAAGAAAACAATTTAAAAAAATTTTATGCACATTTAAAAAATTTTATAATATGGGAAACTATATCAGATAATTTTAAATTTTATGATAAATATAAATATACAAAATATTTTTATATTGATAAATTAAATACTTATAATATTCAAAGGAACCTAGTAGGCATACCAAGTATAAATATAATGAATATAGAATATAATTTAGACTCTAATAAAATATATTGTTTACATTTATTTGAAACTCCATATAGATTAATAGATTTTAAAAATCAAAATTATCATCCAGATGTTACTATATATCCTGCAATTAAATATAATCCTGGTTGGGTTGGATGTGCGCATTCATATAGAAATTTAATATGGAATGCAAAACGTTGTAATTTAGAGAATATAACTATATGCGAGGATGATTGTCAATTTAAATTAGATTTTGATAAAAAATATAAAATAATATTAGATTTTTTAAAAAAAATAAAATGGGATATATTTGTTGGATGTGTAGCAGGATTACCAAAAGATACGCAAATAATTAATATATATAAATTTCAAGAAATGACATTTATTGAAATTAATAAAATGCATAGTATGGTATTTAATATATATAATAATTCAGTTTATGATATTATTTGTGATTGGAAAAAATCTAAAGAAAGAGATACTAATCAAATTGATCAATATATTAAAAATAAAAATCTAAAAATAATAATTTCATATCCATTTGAATTTTCATGTATTAATACATTTAGCACATTATGGAATAATAATTTATATCATCATTATAATAAATTATTTAATGATTCTAATAAAATATTAGAAGAAAAAATTAAAAATTTTACCTCAGATATAATATATGTCGATTAATCCCATACAATTAGAAATGGCTGTTTTACCATTTGCATTTTCAACAAGTGAATCTAAAACACCAAGAGAATTTAGATATTTTCCAGCACCACCTATAATTTCTTCATATTACAAATATCAAAATGTTAATATTGATCCTAATCTTCAAAACATGGTAACAAGTGATTTTCATAGAAAAGTTCTTGAATGGATTAAACATGATAAAAGTTTTAAAAAATTTAAAAAGATTGAAAAAGAATTAAAAAGCGAAGTTGGTTATGAGATGATTTATAAAATATTAAAATTATTTGTTAAAAGAGGTAATACTAATTGGTATGATCTTAAAGAACAAAATAGTTTAGTTAAAGCATATATTAAACATAAATTAAATGGATTATAAATTGGACTTAGGTCCGCATTATATCTCTTTCTTTAACTGTTGCTTCTAAAACCATATGAGATGTTCCTACACGTTTCATATGATTTAATAATGCATTTGTATCTTTTGGAAAACATGCACCACCATAACTTAATAAACCATCATGACCAGGAACATTTGTATGCATTGGATTTATCCATTTATTTTTTAACATTATTTCTCTAACTTTATTAAAATCACATTCCATACTTGAACTAAACTCAAATAATTCATTAAAAAATTGTATTTTAACAGCATAAAATGAATTACTATATAATTTAACAGCTTCAGAATCTTTATTAGAACAAACAGATATATCAGCTAAAGGATAATAGTTATTATAAAATTCAGTCATTTTATTTAAATCATCATTATTAGATCCACCTAAAACTATATGAGTTTGATTATGAAAATCATGAAAAGCAGTTCTAGCTGATAAAAATTCAGGATTATGAATAAATCTAAATTTTGATTGATTATATTTTCTTTCTAATTTTTCAGTAGTTCCTACTTCAATAGTGCTTTTAATCACAACTATACCCTTATAATTATATAGTTCTAACAAGTCACATGTTTCAATAATAGAATTAATATCAAATCCTGTTTCAATATAAGGTGTCGGTAAACATAAAAAAATCATATCAGTATTTAAACATGATTCAAATGTATCTTTATTTTGATATTTATCATAAACATATACATTTATATTTTTTAATTTAAAACTTTCATAAAGAGCTTTTCCAACAAAACCAAAACCTATTATCCCAATAGACATTATAATTAAATTATAGTTTTATATTTATATATTTAACCGTAGGTTCTATTTACTACACATATATTGTAATATTTCAAAATATGATGATGAATAAATATTAAATTCATTTATAGTTAATTTTTCTTTATTTGTATTTAAAAACGGTAATACATTCTTCTCAAATTCTTCTTCTTGTAAACCACTATTATAATTATCTAATACCATTTGGTAACCAATATAATTTTTGGGAATTTTTTTAATATCTAATTTTTCATTATAGGTAAATATTTTATTTAAAAATAGATTAACTGAATTTTTATTTATATCATCTACAATATTTAATAATTTTTTAATATTATGAGATGTTTTTATTTTCATATATTGCATTTTTTTTAAAATATATCCATTATTTTCAAAAGTTTTCATAAATGTATTTATATTCATTGGTAACATTAAAGAATTTTTAATATCAAGAGCATCATTTATTCTTTGAATTTTTTTATCAATAAATTCTTTTAAATCATATAAATTATTTATTTTAGAAACTAAAAATGAATCTATATTTATACTTTTTTCAAACATTGTTGATAAATAAATTTCATTAGGAATATAATTCGCATATTTTAAAATAAATGGTAAAAGATTTGTATAATATTCCCAATATTTATAACCAACTTCCATATTATTTATCAATTGTTTAAATTTATCATCTAAATTTGAATCAAAATTAATAGTATAACTATTTATTGATTGTATCAACATATTCATATTATACCAATTATTCAAATCATATTCAATTAATAATTTATTATTAAGATCATATTCTAAAGATTTATTATAAGGTTGTAACATTTTCCAAAATTTATCTTCTATATTTTTATTAATACATAATTCTTGAATAAATTTAATTATATTTATTAAAAATTCATCTTTATTAATATCATACATTAATATAATATATCCTAATTTATCATAACTTGGTGTTTTTTTACATAATATATCAATAAAATTATTAAAATGAATCCATTTTGATTCTTTATTAAAATAATTACATAATAAATTACCATATTCTTTTATAGTTAACTCTTTCTTTATTCTAGATGAAATATTATGAATTATTTGATGATATTTTGTATTTTTTAAAATATCATGAATATAACAATTTATAAAATTCATAATTTTATATATTCCCTGATCTTTAAAATCATCTGATTGAATACTTTCCATTATATGATTAAAACCAACTTCATCTAAACTTACATTATTTCCAGATATTATTTTTTTACATTCACTTAATGAATAAAATGTCACTTTTGTTATTATTATTATATTATTCTTATTATGATTTTGATAATTATACGAACCACCTAATGATATACCATAACTCTTTAATTTTAAATATATTGATTTATCTATAATATTTGTATTATCAAATGTAAATATTGTTGAATATTTATCAATTAAATGCCTACATCTTGAATGAACCAAATATTGTAATTCTAATGTTGATTTAAATATTGAATCGCTTACTATAAATTTATTTTTTTTTATATTATTTTTTATCATTTTCTCATTTAAATTTATAGTGCTATTACCTGGATATGATAAATTATAACTATAGTTACAATTTTGTTCTTGTTTATTAATATTATTTAATCCTAAATTTCCTGCAATAATTTCAATATCATCTCCTATTTTTGCATTAATATTCTTTTTAATTTCACTTGAATCTGAATTTTTAAAAATTATTTCTATATTTTTAGCACCTAGTTCTTCTACTATTTGACAAAAACCTCTTAATTTATATTCAGTTTGTTTTAAATTATAATTATTAATTGGAATAAACATAATTGTGTCTGTAATTTCCATTTTTTTATATAAACAATTCTTATTTATTTCTCCTTCATGAAACATAATTCCATAACAAATACTATCATTTATATGTAAATTTATACCTTCTAGTTCTGATTCAAAAACATTATTATTTAATTTATTTAAATTTTTTTTTATAATATTAACTGCTTCAAATGGAAAAAATGTGCATCCTGGAAATTCAGTATCAATTAAATATTTTCTTTTAATACAATTATTTGTTGATTTTTTTAGTTTATAATTATCAACAAATATTACATATGTTGATAAGAATAACAAATTATATATTTGATTAAAATCAATATTACTTAAACTTTCTATATCATAAAAAGTTGTATTAGATTGAATTTTATTTATTTGTTCAAAACTTGAATTATTTATATTTTTTATAATAGATCCATCTGAATCATGTCGGGTTCCTATAACTTTATGTTTTGTAACATAATTATATTCATCATCTGAATTAAATTCAATATCATCTATCATTATTATAAAAATTGAAAAAAAAAAGTAAAATACTTTATTTATTATATTTTACTGTAATGGCATCTTTATCCCCTTACAAAAATAATAGTATTGATTCTTATACTGAAAAATTTATTAATAAAGAATTTCTTAATGATTATAATTTAAAACCCAGTGATATAGTAAGAGCAGTTGATTATAAAAGAAATATAAATTATGAAATTCCACATGTGCGTTTTTATATAGATTTATTCATTTGTTTTTTTCAAAATGGTGAATATAATATTCATCATTATTCTGGAGAATGTAATTGGACACTTGTTAATAGATTTAATTTTATTTTTTGTAAATTAACAAAGTTTCCTTTTACCAGTTTAGGAAAATCACAAGTAGATGATTTTTTTGTAAATATTAATCGACAATATGAAAATAAAGATTTTTTAATTTAATATAAACGTCCACGCACTTTGAATATAGTTTATAAAAATTGATTTAGCTTTTGAATTTACTTTGTAAATTCAAAATACAAAATCAAAACTTATTTGTGTAATATAGAAAAACTTAAGTTTTTCTATCTCACAAATAAAAATTGATCTGGTGCAATTAGTTTCCTAAAGGAAAATAATGGCAACCCAGATTAAAACTTATATTAAGAAGTGGTTAAAACCACTTCTTAATATAAAAATTGATTGGGTGATAGAATTACATAGTAATTCTATCCTTCCCAATTAACTTTATGTTATGGATAGCTTAAAGCTATCCATAACATAAAAATTGAAATAAAATATATATATTCTATATTTAAATAATTATTAGATCATGACATCCACACAGGAGAATGATTATAATAATTTTATGTTAAACACTATCAAGCCATCTACTTCGAGTCAGATGCTAGAGTTCATGAGTCATCAAGCACAAGAGTTAATTGCATCTATCAAATGGCCAATTCTTCATCAATATGAATCTTATATTCATGAATCTGTATTCCGTTGTTCTATTTGGTCTTTGTGCCTTGTTGTAATTATTGATGATAAAAACGAGACTCTCTACTATTATCGGTTTGGCGAAGAGTTATATGAAGAATTTTATAGTTACTATGGCGATGTATATCTTATGAAATACGAGCATATGGGTAAACAAGCACAAGCAATTGTAGATAAATTACGTCCAACTGGTCAAATTACCTTTCATTTTGAACGATATGATTGGGGTTCTTGTGACAATGATGGTCCTACTGAACATATGTGGACATTATATGTATTTGTAAGGTCTGAGTCTACAGACCAAATTACAAAACACAAATACTATCGAGAAGTATTTGAAAGACAAGGAGATAAAGATGAAGAAGAAATATATGAAAAAACAGAATATAATGAGGAGGATGATAGATTTTTGAAACCAATTCTGCAAAAAATTTGTTAGAGAATAAGTTTCTAAAACTAATTTATTTTATTTAAAAACTGGTAACAGTTATATATTATAATATGAATACATCATACACAAAAGAAATATTTGTCAAAGATTATTTTGATATTCATAATCATTATTTTAAAACATATGGAAAATCAACTCTCATTTTAATGCAAGTTGGTAGTTTCCATGAATGTTATAATACTGATACTGATGGCCCTGATTTATTTTATTTAGGAGAAAGAATTAATATGACTGTTACTCAAAAAAATAAAAGTAAACCATTATCTACATCAAATCCTCGAATGATGGGTTTTCCTAGTTATATAGTAGAAGATATGATTGATCGTATTGTTAGTTTAGGCTATACAATTATTCAAATTGATCAAACATCTGAACCACCTAACCCAACTCGTGAAGTAGTTGGTATTTTTTCAGCATCAACAAATATTAATACAAAACAATCAAAGTTTGATATGATTAAATCTAATTTAGTATGTATTGTATTTGATGCATTAAAATTAAAAACATCAAATCCAATTTTATGTATTGGTATTTCTTCTTATGATATGATGACAGGAGAAGGTTGTGTATATGAAACTGTTTCTACAACTTATGATGTAATGTTAGCGCTTGATAATACAATTAGATTTCTTGAAAAATATCAACCATCAGAAACTATTTATCATTTTTCAACAGAATTACAAAAACATGTTGAAAAAAATGGATCAATTAATAGAATGTCATTAGATGATTTAATTAAATATTTAGGAATTAAAGAAAATATGACAACATATAAATTATCTAATATTGATTTACTTACAAATATTAAATATACATCTAATTTATTAAATGATATTTATAAATCACAACTAGAAAATATTAATTTACATGTTTATAATTATGCACGTTTATCATTAGTTGGTTTGCTTGAATTTGCAAAGAATCATCAGCCGATTTTATTAACAAAATTAACTGAGCCTATTTATTTTGATAATGATGAAACCTTATATTTAGGAAATAAGGCATTAGATCAATTAAATGTATTACATTTTGCTGATAAACATAATCCAGGATTATTAACTTTATATGATATTATTTGTAATACAAAAACACCAATGGGAAAACGTTTTTTAATTGATCAATTATGTAACCCATTAGTTGATTCAGTTAAATTAAATGAAAGATATAATACAATTAATACTTTATTAAAAAATAATTTATATGAGAATATTGGAAAAGAATTAAATAACATATCAGATATTCCAAAATTAATTCGTAAAATGGAGTTGAATAAAATAAATCCATATGAAATAAATAATTTATATATAAGCTTAATTCAAATATCAAAAGTATTTAAAATACTAAATAAAAATAAAATATTTGAAGAAAATATTAATATTCTTGAAATTAGTGATTGTATTGAAAAAACATTTGATTTATCCTATATTGAAAATTTAAATTATAGTAATTATAAAGAAGAAACATATAATTATATTTTAAATAATACTAATTTAAATTATATTGCTCAAAAAATAGAAACAAGTAATAATTGTATGGATTTATTAGTATCAACTTTAGAGAAATATATAGAAGAAATAAATCCAAAAGTAATTAAAAAAGACAGTAATGCAATTACTTTAAAATTTAATGATCGGGATGGGCATTATATGTTAATTACTAAACGTCGTTGTAAAATTTTAAGAGAAAAACTAACTCAAATAAATGAAATAGATATTGGGGGAATTAAAATTCAAGTAAAAGATCTTGAATTTACTGATTTACCTAAAAGTAATAATACAAAAATTACTTGTAATGAAATTAATAAAATATCAAATCATGTTGTTAGTTATAAAATTGATTTAGCTAATCAAATTAAAATTGCATTTTATAAAGAAACATTTAATATTATTAATACTTATCGTGAAGTATTAACAAATATATCTAATATAATTAAATTAATTGATTTTCTAAATAGTGGTGCTATAACTGCATTTAAATGTGGTTATTGTAGACCTGAAATTATAGAAAAAGAAAATAGTTATTTTGATGCACAACAATTAAGACATCCAATTATTGAAGTAATTAATACTGATATTAGTTATCATCCACATAATATTAGTTTAGGAAAAGATAATAATGGTATATTATTATATGGTATTAATTCATCTGGTAAATCAACATTAATGAAATCAATTGGCTTATCAATTATTTTAGCTCAAATTGGTTATTATGTTCCGGCTACTAGTTTTATTTATAAGCCTTATAAAAATATTTTTACACGTATAATTGGGAATGATAATATATATCGCAGTATGAGTTCATTTATGGTTGAAATGATTGAATTAATGGCTATTTTAAAAAGAAACAATAATAATACATTAGTAATAGCAGATGAATTAGCAAAAGGCACAGAAGAAAAATCAGCAAATATATTAGTTGCATATATGTTAGAAACTTTAAGTAAAAATAATACTAGCTTTATAACTGCAACTCATTTACATAGTATTTCTGAATTACCTTCAGTTAAAAATATTAATAATATTAAAATTATGCATATTAAAGTAAGTTATAATGATGTGAAAGATATATTAATATATGATCGTGAATTATCAATCGGTCAAGGTGATAAATATTATGGTGTAATGGTTGCAAAATATATGATGAAAAATGATAATTTTAATAAAAGAACAAAAGAATTAGAAATGGAATATGATAATTATCATATTAAAAAAAGTAATTATAATAAAGATTTATTAATGATTGAATGTCATATTTGTAAATGTAAAGATCATTTAGAAACTCACCATATTAATTTTCAGAAAGATTGTGATGAAGTTAAAGTTAAAAATAAGCCACATATAAAAAAGAATGCTAATTATAATTTAGTAATTTTATGTAGTAAATGTCATGATAAAATTGATAGAAATGAAATTATTGTTAATGGATGGATTAAAACAAGTTGTTCAATTGAATTAGATTACTCAAAAGCTACTAAAGAAAACAACTGAAAATCATAAAAAATTTCATCAAGTCTTTCTAAAATAGGTCTATTTATTTGAGTATCTATATTATTAAATTCATCCCCAACAATTCTATTTTTATATAAAAGGAAATCACACCAATTTGTTACATTTAGTTTTTTATCTTCAAAATAAATACGAACAACGACAGTTTTATATTCATATACTATATTTATTTGAAATGAACATATTTCAGAATTATATGGTTCCAATAATTTTAATTCATGACTATTTTTATATAAATGTCGTAAATACATTTTAAATTGTTCAAAAGTAATATGTGTATCTTTAATAGATAACATATAATTATCAAAATGAGATATCATTGTAATAATATCTTCATCTGCTGCGAAACACACCGTTTTATTATTTGTAGTTTCATGATTATAGGTATTCTTTTTGTAATCTAATATTTCAAAAAGAACATCAGCTGTTTCATTAAAAGCACCTAAATATATATATTTTACTATAATTATAATAGATTTATTTTCATCATCATAACGACAATAAAAATGAATATTAATATTAGAATTAGTAATACGATGACTAAATAATATATTATTATTATATTTAATTGGAATTATACACCATGATTCAGGTATATGTAATAATGATTCTTCTCTAGGATCAAAATTTATAATAAATTCTTCATATTGTTCTTTTGTTATATTTCCAGATGATACAATATCAACCATGAATATTTTATTATTTGATTATTATTATTTATTTAATTTTCAATTTTTATAAATAATATAGCCTTAGGCTATATTATTTATAGATATTCAAAAGTGCGTGGGCGTCTATATAAAAATATTTCTTTACAAAGAAATATTTTTATAACGCCCCACGTAATTTTCAATTTTTATTTAATTGGGAAGGATAGAATTACAACAACCTATGGTTGATTCTATCACCCAATCAATTTTTATTTGTGAGATAGAAAAACTTAAGTTTTTCTATATTACACAAATAAGTTTTGATTTTGTATTTTGAATTTACAAAGTAAATTCAAAAGCTAAATCAATTTTTATATTATGGATAGCTTTAAAATATGTAGGCGTCTATAATATAATACTATTTTTTTAATATTAAGAATATATATATAAAAATATAAAAAATATATTAAAATCTATATTATAATATATATGAGTGAAAATATTGACCAATATATTAATAATTATATCTCACAAAATCCAAATGCATCTATTTTAGATTATTTACAAACTAGAAGATTTAGCGACATGATTAACATAATGAGATCTAAAATGAAAAATTATGAATTAATGCGTATGATATTTGTTATTGCTTTTATCATTATGTTTATTTTAATAGTTATCATGTTCTTTAAACTTAATAAAATGGATAATAAAAAGGAAGAAGAAAAATAAATAAAATAAATATATATTATTATAATGAGTAATATTTTAAATAATCTTTTATCTAATATTACAGATAATATTAAACTAAATATTGAATTTAAACCCTTCTTATCACTTATTTCTTATATTGATAGTAAATTATTTATTGTTAAAATAATAGCATTCTTATTAATTATTTTAATTATTTTAATTATTTTAATTTTAAATAAAGTTAATAAAATTGAAAAAAATATAAATGAAAATAAAAAAAATAATATATAATAATATAATATGACAAGACAATTAAAAAGTATTAATTTAGAAACTATATTTAATTGGATATTTCAGCTAATTATATTACTAGGTTGTATATTTGTTTTTATTACTTATAGTGAAGTATTAAAAATTAAATCTAAATTAGATAACAAAAATTAAAATAGATTATCTATTTCTGGAAGAGTTCCTTCATCATATTTATTATAAATATTAATAGTTGTAATATTAATATTTTTATTGTTTAATAATTCATATTTCTGATTTATTTTATTTCTTTTCAATGTATATGGTATATTTACATTAAAATCATTTATATTAGTTATAATTAAGTTTAAATAATTATTTTTATAGCTAAGTATTTTAATATTAATAGTAATATTAATATTCATATTAATTTGATTAGACATCCATTGAAATGTTCTTAATTTAATATCCTTAAATTGGATATTTTTAAAATATTTTGATCTATTGGTTAAATGTAGTGAATAATTATTTAATTCTTCATATGTAAATGGTGCTTCTTTATTTAAATAAACTGATTTTAATAAAAAATGCACTATACAATCAGATGCCCTACGTAATGGAGAAGTTGCATGTGTATATTCATTTTTATTTAATAAATCATGTGGTAATTTAATAGTTGAATATTTAGCACTAGAATTAGATTTTATTAAATCATATAAATTATCAACAGATTCATTTAATAATAGAGTTCTTAAAAATAATGATTCTCTTAGATTATTTGCAAAAATAGTATTTGCATGAATTGCAAATTCTGCTATCATTCTTTTCATATCTTTAACTCTTTCTTCATCTTTTTTCATTATAACAATATTATTTTCAACAATAGGTATTGTATTATCAAATGTTATTGATTTTCTTTCATTATATAAATATTTTGATAATTGTAAACCTAAATTTAAAACATTATCATTTTGATTACTTGCTTCTTCATATGTAAATCTATTATGATTATCGCATGAAATAATACCAAAATCAATTTTAGATTCAATTAAATTAAAATCCATTGAGAATGTAGAATGAACAGCAATAACTTTTCTTTCACCATGAGTTAAACTTGACTTATTTAATATTTCTTCTGGAAATAAATGAATTGGTTCTCTGCCTGATAAATATAATGTTTGTCCTTTTTCTAAAATAAATTTAAATAATTCACTATCATAATTAAAATAAGCAGTTGGATCTGCAATAAATATCATCAGATTAATAATATTATTTTCAATCCATATAATAAAAGCATCATCTGCATCTGTGCAATTAGGTGGATCAATTGAATATATAGATAAATGTCTCCAATCTTTTCTAGGAATTAAATCATCATAATTATTAATATTAATATTTGGATAATTAAATAAATTGCAATTTTCTTTTAATATTTCATTTGCCCATTTATTAAAAGAATTTTCAAAAGAATTTTCAAAAGAATTTTCATATGACATTAAAGTTGTTTATAATAACTTTTTCAGAAAAAATCATGCGTTTTAATTTAAAACCCAAAACTGTTAGAGAAGTTATATTTGCGAAGCGAATGTAACCTCACATTACACATTTATAAATAATATATTGGCTAATTCTAAATATTTTGAAATAAATATATTACATTTTTTAATATTATTTATATCAATAAATGTTGTTTTTTTTATTTTTAATTCTTTAATTATATTTGAAAAAATATAAGTTAATTCATCTTTATTTATAGTATTTAATAATCTCTTATAATATTCAATATTATAAAAATGTAAATTGATATCATGCAATTCTTTTATTTTATTCATAATTAAAATATTATTATTTGAAACTTTTAATTCACTAAATAATTCAAGTATTAATAGCTCATTATTAATAATTAAATTTAATGATAACTGTAAACTATTAATAATATCCATTAATAATAAATATTATTATCTTTATTTTAATTATAATCAATTTTTATTTTGGATATCTATTTTTCTAATAATTAAAATAAAGATTAATTTTCATTTTAATTATGGGAAAGTTAAACCTTGTTCACAATTTTACCCTACCAGTAGGGTAACTTTAAAACTATATTGTTAAGTATTAACAATATATTTTTAAGATTATTATCAGCTTGTGAACTATGGTTAATTTCAACCATAGGTTGGGAATGCCATTATTACAGATAAATAAAACCTATGGTTTATTTTGTGTTAATAATTCCATCATACAAAATGTTCCACTATGTAATAATATAGCTCGTGCTACAGCAAATGAAAAACCACTATAAAATTGTTTAATTCCACCTGTTGAATATGTAGTATTAATTATTTTTTTAATACTTGTAGATTCACTTGATTGTAAAATTGTTTTAATTCTATCTTGTGGATAAATAAAAATCCATGCAGTTGTTCCACTTAATCCACCAAATAAAAAACTCGCTGGTAAACTAATATTAGAATCTTTATAAAAATAATTTTTTAAACCTTCATATGTAGAAAAATAAATTGCAAACCCTGGAACCTCTCTTGTAAAAGTTGCTGATAAACCCTTAAATAAAAATTTAGGAGAATAAGACACATACTGTTTAGTTTGTTTCATAATTTTAATTCTTTCATATGGAGATACAATAATAGATGCAGCTAATCCAGATATAGCACCACTAATTGGAATATTTAAATTATAAAATTGATTATTTCTACAATAATTATAGGTTCCAAATACAATAGCTTTTTCAAAACCAACTCCTAATAATGGAGCTGTTATACCTCTATATAAATTTGAAAAATTATATTTGAATGATGATTTAGTTTGATAATAAGTTTTAATAGAATCTACCGGATGTGATAAAATAATTCCACTCATACCACTAATAAAACCTTTAATATAATAATTATCAAATAACATTAATATTAATTTAAAATGTAAGTTTTAAATTAATATTAATATAAATTTAATGAGTAATATTAATATTACTATAAAAATAGATGATAAAACAAAGAAAGATTTAATAATAATAGGTGATCTTATATCTAAACTATAAGTTTTTCTTGATTTTTTTTACTTATAACATGTTGATAATTTAATATAAATTTTAATAGGTTTCCAATTTTTATATTGAATTTCTAATCTAGATTTACCGCCCAATATTTTACCATTATGAGATAATATATTATTTTTATAAATATATAATTTTTTTAATATATTTCTACTTTTATTATTTAATAATTTTATTGAATTTTTTGAAAATTTAATAAGATCTTTTATATTTCCACTATAAGCGCCAGCTGTTGCTGATATAAATATATGAAATAAATCTTTATTTTTAATTTCTTGATTCTGATTATTATAAATAGTAATATTTGGTTTACCAATATAAGTAGACATATTTAATGGTTTGAAAATATATTTATTATAAACATCAATATATTTCATTTTTGTTACTTTCTCAATAATATAACCAAGTAATATATAACCAATATTTGAATAATTATAAACTCCATATTGTTTAGTAAATAAATCTTCAGTCATTATAACATTAGATAATGCAGTCGCAGTTAATTCATTAATATAATGATCATAACTATCTGGATATTCTTTAATACCTGAATTATGATTAATTAAATCTAAAATAGTTATTTTTGAGAAATCATTTTTTAAATTATTAGATTTTATATATAAATTAATTGTATTATTTATATTTAATTTTTTCTTTTGTTGTAAAATTAAAATAATAAATATTGTAAATATTTTTGTAATCGACCCTATTGGAAAATAACTTTCATCATTAATATATTCCAAGTCAATATTATTTTTAGAAATTAACATTTTAGAAGATTTTGATTCAATATATTCTATTTGTTTAATCATTATATTTAATTAGAATTAGTTTATTAAAATTATAAATATAATTTAATATTAATATTATGATAAAAAAAATTATTGCTTTTATAGTTTATTTTATTTTACTTATATGCTCATCACAAACACTTATTTTAAGTTCATTTTTAGTTGGTAAAAATAAAGAAATGGGAATATTAGTAAAAAAATTATTTATAGATTTAAGTTTATTTATGTATACAAAATATTTTGATTCAAATATTTTATATTCTGGTGAATATAAAAAAACTGATAAAGTAGATATAGTTATTAGTAACCATTTAAATACTATTGATTTTTGTAATTATGGTTCTATAATTAAACATTTTGATGATCGTGAATTGTGTGTTCTTCTCAAAAAAGAAGAAATGTTTACAATAGGAGCAGGACTAATCATGTCTAGTTCAAACGATATTTTTTTAAATAGAAAATTAGAAGATGATGTTGATAATATTTCAAATTCAATTAAAAATATAAATGATAGTGTAATTGTAATTATGCCTGAAGGAACTAGATATACTAAAGAAAAAAAAGAATTAGCTGAACAATATAGTAAGGATAATAATTTACCTATTTTTAAAAATACATTATTTCCAAAAATGAAAGGATTATGGATTATAATAAATGAATTAAAAAAACAAAATAAATTAGGTAATATTATTGATATAACTCTTAAATTAGATAAATTAGATAAAAATATAGGACCTAAATTTTATAAATTTATGCAAACTGATTTTGGCGATAGTTATAATATAATAAATACTTATAATATTCCTGATGATAAAATAGAAGATTATGATATATTTAAAAAATGGTTTTTAAATAAAATTTGGGAAAAGAAAGATAATATTTTAACAAATTTTGATAAATATAAAAATAGAAATAATTTTAAAAAACTTGATTCAAATTTAAAAGCACCTGTATATATGTTATTTATAATTGTAGTATGTTGGTATTTATATTTAGTTAAAAAAACTAATTTCTTATTTATATTATTTGGATTTTTAGCTTCATATATAATAGTTTATTATAAATATAAAAAAATAAGCAATACTTGATTTATTGATATTATACTTTATCTATAATATTATCATCATTCAATTCTAATTGTCTATATTGAATAATATTTTTATTTTTTCGTTGTTTTAAAATATCATTTATTTTATAATAACCTATATAACTAGTTGTTACAATTGTAACTGTATTATTAATAATCATTAACATACTATTTATTTCAATAGCATATGCAGTCCATATAATATTTGATACAACTCTTAATAATAAAGACCATGAGCTAAAATCACCAGTTGTTTTAATTTTATAAGTTTTAATAACTTGTGGAATATTTTGAATTAAATTAATAACATTTCCAATAATTAAGAAAACATTCATTGGAATTCCTACATTTGGATCTAAAATAGTTAAATGCATTTATAATTATTAGTTTATATTTATTTAAATTATAATTTTATAATAATATGATAATTTTATATATATATATAATAATAATAATATTTATATATTTTCAAATATTATATTTTTTATTATTTATTGTAGGAAATATTACTAATAAATATAAAGATTTATTATATTTTTTTAAAAATAAAATGATTAATATAATCTCATTTTTATTTTTATTTAATAAAAAAATATATTTTAAAAAAAAATATAAGGTTACATTTACAAATAAAGTTGATATAGTTATATCAAATCATTATAATATTTTAGATTTAAGTGTAAATGGAACATTATTAAATCAATTTAGTAATAAAAAAATTCACTATATATTAAATGAAACATGTATTTTTCATACAGGAGGAATAGGGATTACAATGAATGACACTATTGATACATATATTTATAAAGATTTTAATAAAGATCAATATATATTAAAAGATACATTAAGTAAAATAAATGATAGTATTATTATAATTTATTTAGAAGGCGGGATGGCATATCATAAAGATAAATATGAAAAATCTATTAAATATTGTAAAGAAATTAATATAAAACCTTTTAAAAATTTATTATGTCCTAGAATAACTGGTATATGGTTTATTATGAATGAATTAAAAAAACAAAATAAATTAGGAAATTTAATTGATTTAACAACTAAATTTAAATTTAAACATCCATTATTCTATGAAAAACTAATAAATTATAATAATGTTACACTTTCTAATACATTGCAAAAAGGAGATCTATATTTTAATATACAAACATATAATATTGATAAATATGATAATTTAGATGAATTTAAAAAATTTATTTTTAATATATGGAGAGAAAAAGATACTAAAATTAATGATAAAAATTATAAATTATTTAATTTAAAAAAAAATTATACAAGTCATTTATTATTATTTTTTATTGCAATTATTTCTTATGGATATTTAATTAAAAATACATATGGCAGTATTATTTTAATAACAATATTAGTTATATATATTAAAAATAAAAAAGTTATTAATAAAATTAATAATATATCTAGTTAGTTTATATTTATTTAAATTATTATGTTATAATAATAAATGAAAGAATTTATTATAATTAAATTAGTATTATTAATACATATTATTTTTTTTTATATTAATTATATTTATATATTATGTTCTAATATTATTAATAATAATGTTAAAGAAAATTCCAAATATAATAAAAATCATAATATAGATTTAATTAATTTATCACATATATATGGTTTTAATCAAAAATTATATAAAACAGGTGAGTTTAAATCATCTGATAAAATAGATATTATTATTTCAAATCATTTAGATTTTTCCGATTTTATGTATGTTACTATATTATTAAAACTAATTAATAATAAACAAATTCATTTTGTATTAGCTAAAGATTTACTATTTAAAATATGTCATTCAGGATTAATAACACATTATTCAGATTATTTTTTTGTAAATAGAGATTATGATAAAGATAAAAATTTAATAGAAGATACTATTAAAAATATAAATAATGGAGTAATTATCATATATCCTGAAGGAGCTACATTTAATGAAAAATATAATAAAATATCTGTTAAATTTTGTAAAGAAAATAATTTAAAACCATTTAATAATTTAATATATCCAAAAGCAAAAGGGTTATGGCTTATAATTAATTTATTAAAAAAACAAAATAAATTAGGTAATTTAATTGATTTAACAATTGTTCTTGATAAAATAAAAGAACGAACAAATATATGCCCAGACTATTTACGATCACTAACACCTCTTAAATCAGAAGACTATAATTTAGGTGATATTTATTATATGATTAAAACATATAATTTAAATAAATATATTGATAATTATGATATATTTAAAAATTTTTTAATAAATATATGGAGAAAAAAAGATAAATTATTAGAAGGCAATAACTATAAAAATTTTGATTATCAAGAAATAAAATATGAAAAAAATAAAATAATAAAGACACTATTATTTGCTTTAATAAAAATTTGCATTTTTATATATTTAGTAATTAAGACAAAAGGTATAATTATACCTGCAAGTATTTTATTATTATGTTATCAGTATAAAAAAATGTTAGATTATTATAAGAAATATAATTAACCATAGTTTATAACTTTGGTTATGTGGATGTTGCTAATTTATCTGCCATCATATTTCCATACCAATCATTATAAGATGGATCATCTTTATTTGGTTCATTTTTATGTGCTTTTACATGAATAAACTTTACATCATATAAAACATAATAATTATGTAAAGTTTGTATTAATTCTAAATTTTCAATTGATTTTCCATCTGCTTTTTTCCATCCTCTTTTCTTCCATCCATCAAACCAAGTTGTTACACAATTTATTGTATACATTGAATCAGTTTTTATAATTATATTTCCAATAATATTGTGTTCTTTAACTATTTCAATCGCCTTTATACATGCCGTTAATTCTGCAACTTGATTTGTAATTTTATCTCCTGTTAATTTAATTGATCTATTTCTAGGATCATTATCTCCAAAAAATATTCCATATCCACCAGTTCTTATATGCTTATGTTGATTATTTGAACAAGCACCATCTGTATAAATAACTGTTTCCATTTATTATATTAATTTATAAATATAAATATTGAAAAAATCAATATTTATAAGTATAATAAATATTAATAATGGTTGATACAGAATCTAATCATTACTATAATATTACTTTTCACAAAGTAGGAGAATATATCAAATTTATTATAGGATATTCTAATAAATGTTTATTTGGCTTGTATATGTATGATACAAAACATATTTGTCATCATATAATATTAGATTTATTAGATTCCCCTATTTTTACAGAATCATCTACACCGGATTCAATTTATATTAATTCTAATAAAATAAAACATTTTGATATACTTTTACCTGATATTGATTCAGATGAAATAATCTTAAATCTATTAAATTCAACATATCTAATTGAATTATTTAATAAATATAAAAATGAACAAATAAATTATAATAAATTTAATACAAAATTAATTATAAATGGTAAAGTTAAATATATTAAATATAAAATTCCTCAGCTTTTACAATTAGTAATTAATAGTAAAAAAATTGAACAAAGAGAATTATTATATTTATCAGATTTTTATTCGGGTTTAGATGAATTTATTTAAGGATTATTTTTTAATAATGATTAATGTCACTATTAAAAGATGAACAACATTCAGATTGGTTAAATCAACTAAATAATTTAAATACAATTGAAAATACAATTGATTATTTTTTTACTCAAAGAAAAGTAACTGAATTTGAAGAAATATTAGATGAAAAAACATTAGAAAGAAAAACAAAAAAAATAATTGCTATTCATAATTTTCTTGCAATTAATTTTCCTATTAATTATTTTAAACATTATCAATTACTTGAAATTGATATTGAAATATGGGGTGATAATAAATTTAATTATAAAGGTAAAATTTTAAGAGAAGAAGGAGAAATACCTCATATTATGATTAAATTAAAAGAAGATAAAAATATGTTTGTAAAATTAATATTTAAAGATAGTAAAATAACTAAAACATTTATATCATTTATTCCAGTTACAAAAAGATACCAATGCTCCGATAATTTAGTAGAAGAATAATTAATATAATAATACCTAAAAATATAAATTTATAATGTAATAGTTTATTAAAAAATTTAATAGTAGGTGTAAACCAAGAATTACCAAAATGATTAATTGTATATGTGTTTTTTGAAATAGTTCCATTATCGTATTTAGATTCACGAGGTTCAAAATATTCATTTGATAATACTCTAATTTTACAATTATTATTTTTTCTATAATTATTAATAAATAAAGAGAAATATATTGGACCGGTTGTTAAATGAATATTTAAATAATTATTAAAACTACATATATTTTTTCTTTCATTTATATTATCTAAATAATCTAACCAAAATTTATTGTGTTTATTTGAAAATAAAATACCATTTGTTATATAATTAGATATTTTGGATCTTTCTCCAAATAATAATTCATCATTTTTCTTTATTAATTTACTAAAATCTTTTATTATTTCTATGTCCATATCCATATAGCAACCACCATAATGATATAATATTATATATCTTGCTATATCTAATCTTTGAACTAGAGGTTTAAAATAATTATATAAATCCCAATATTGTTTATAGTGGGTTTTAATTAATTTATCAATTCTATTTTTATCCCAAAAATAATGCTTCCATTTACTATTTTTAATTATTTTCATTGATTTTTTATAACATGTTAAGTATGGATCTATTATATTATTTTTTCCTTGATACCATATTTGATGTAATTTTAAAGGAATCATTTAAATTATAAATAAACATTAATTTATTTCTTTCTGAACGAGTTTATTAATTTGTGTAAATATATCTAAATATTCATCAACAATATCTTTCATAATTATTTTAATACTAATCGCTTCTTTTAACTCATAGTGAAAAATAATTTTTTTATCTAATAAATGTGGTGAATTATAACCACCAAATTTAACTTTTGAATGTTTTTGTAAACCTTCTGAAATTAAATTACCAATTGTATGATCTGCATTATTCATTTGTAATTTTCCAATCATATCACTTTTATCAGGAATTAATTCTAAAAAGTTTGTTAATACCATTTTAATATTATCATAAGCATATTGAAGAATCATTTTTTCATCTAATTGACCACGTGATTCTAATATTACACGATATTTAGTATCTGATAACATTTTATATGTAAAAATAGATACAGCTGAAAATATAGAAGTTTCTTCTTCAATACCTAATTCAGTAATAGCTGACATTTTAAATTGTTGTTTAGGCTGGAGTTTAATAATAGGAATATTAGTAGAATAAGGTGAATTAATATGTTTTTGAGCATAATAAAATTTACAATCATTCGTGCCTACTGTTATAATCTCATTTGTATTATTAACATAATCTACATACATTGTTAATAGTTTTAAACTACTATTATTTAGATCATCTTGTTTAGATTCAATTTCAATATCATCCATTTCTAATTCTTCTTTAATAACATCTGTTTTTTCTTTTGGAATATAAATAGGATTATCACAATTAATACCCAACACTGGTAAATTATTAATACGTAATTTCATATAATTATTATTAAATATACTCGTATTCTTATTAATTTTAATTTCAGTAAAAGCATAAATTGGAATAACTGATAAAATTATACGACGTAATGTATTTACAATTGTATGAGATATATTGTCTCCCTCTAGATCAAATTCAAGACGTGTATTCATTGGTTCTTTATCCCATGAAATATTATTAATTGTAATTTTTGTCATTATTATAATTCAATATATTATTTTAAATATTATAATCAATTTTTATTATTTTTAATTGGGTTTGCCATTGTTTTCTAAAAGAAAACAATTGCTCCCGGTCAATTTTTATTTAACAAAACAAAGTTTGATTTTAGTGTTGTTTTATAATTTTTAATATAACCAAAGGTTAGAATGATATTATTTATTAAATATTCTATTTCACATAACCTAATTGTTATACGTTTCATAATAATTATTATAATTATAATAATTATATGTATAATGGTCAAGCAGAACAAGATAAATTTGTATTAAATATATTAAAACATAAAAAAAATGGTTTTTTTGTTGAAATAGGATCAAATGATCCTATTTATATAAATAATACACATCTATTAGAAAAACAATATAATTGGAAAGGTATTATGATTGAATATAACTCAGCTTTTTTAGAATTATATAAAAATGAAAGAACAAATAGTATTCATGTTATTAATGATGCAACTTTAATTGATTATAAACAATTATTTGAAAATAATAATGTTCCATTAAATATTGATTATTTACAAATAGATTTAGAAGCTAATAATGGATCAACTATTAAAACTCTAGAAAAATTAAATAATGAAGTTTTTGATAAATATAAATTTGCAACTATTACATTTGAACATGATATATATCATACTAATTTTGAAAATACTAGATTAAAATCTAGAGATATTTTTCACAATAGAGGTTATTATTGTGTATTTCAAGATATTAATAATAAAGGTATTAATCCTTATGAAGATTGGTATGTTCATCCTGATTTGGTTGATATGAATTATATTTATTATTTACAAGAAAGAAATATAAAAAATTATACTTTTTATAATTCTGATATAAAAACTATAAATTGGGAATCCATTATATATTAAAAAATATTATTAAAATATATTATTACCAGTTTCTTTTATTCTATTAATTAAATGTGATATAGAAGATACATTAGATGGAATAAATTTATCTGATTTTGATAAAAAATATATATCTATTAATATATTCATAATTAAAGTATGTTTATCATCATTTATATAATGAATTGGTTTTCCTTTTGAATCTATTGGTTTTGTATATTGAATTATATTATGATCTGGTAATTTATTTTTCATAATATCATATGCATTATAATCATCTGTTGCTAAATATATAGTTTTATAGGAATATTTTAATATTTCATTTATTATTTTATTTATATCATTCTTGATATCTGTATTTCTAAAATGAACACCTATATAATTATCTATTGAATTATAAGAATTAATTATTTCTATTATTTCTGGTTTTACTTTAATATAATTTATTAATTGAACATGATTATTACTACCAGGACCTGCATATATTTTTATTTTATCTTCTTTAATACCTATATCATCTAAATTACATCTTATATTAAATCTATCTATCATATATTTATGTGTAAAATTACCATTACCGCGATCTACTTCCACATTTAAATAATCTCTAATATAACTTATTGGTAATCTGTGATAATTATAATTATATACACTCGTATTAATTTTATTATAATCCTCGCTATAATTAGTAAAATCCTTTATTATAAAAAAATCACTTAAATTATGTTTATAACAAGAATGACTTTTAACATCTATTATTAAAAAATGATTATTCTTTTTACACCATGTAATACAATGCACTAAACCACATAACATATGAATTAATCCACCTGTTCCCTTGTAAATAACATATTTTGTATTTTTATCCATTGAATAAAAATATAAAATAAAATCTTTAATTAATTTAATTGTCGTTTACCTTCCCAAAAGTAGGAAGATCGTCAGGCATAATCTCAGGAAATAACTTTGTTGTATAAATTGCTGATAATTTATAATAAACTTTTTCACATTTATGTAAAGAATCACTAAATTTCTTTACATTTTCATTATTTTCTAATTTAACCCAATTTAACATTAATTTACGACAACGAATAAATTTTTCTAATAATCCAATATCTACACTCTTGATAAAATGATATACATCATTTAATTTAAATTCATTACTTTTACTCTTCTTTTGAACACCACGTAAATGAAATAACATATCCTTATATTCACGTGGAAGCATTAAATATAAAGTCTTATTTAGATGTTCTCCCTTTTCATTCCATAATGAAATAAATAAATTATATAATTCAGATGTAAGAACCTTAAATAAAGCATCAATCATACCAATTGTATCAAAAGACTCCTTTGTATTTAAAGGATTTACAATCTTCTTATATTTATCATTATCATTTGTAAAAAATTTCTTTAGTGAATTACTTTGATATAAATTAATAAATCCACGAAACATATTCTTTTCCGCTCCAATTGCTTTATAAAATTGATAAGAGGAACTTTGAAGTTTTAAAATTTCATTATTAATTTTAATTATTAAACCCTCATATTCTGGATTTAAAGATACATTTGGTTCAGAAATTTTAATATTTATTTCCTTTTCTTCACTTTCACTAATCTTCTTTGGAAGAAAAATATTTGATGATACAATACTATTAACAATATCCTCTGATTTAATTTCTTCTAATGTTTCTGCATTTCGTGCAAAAATAAAACACAGTTTTTTATAATTATCGCCAAATTCATTTGTATAATTTACAATATTATTATTATTATGATGAATCAAAACAAAATGATACGTGTATTTAGGATCTAAACGAAGAGTAAAATCATCAATACTATTATACCCATCTTCTTTTAATACCTCCATAAACATTTTATATTGGGACTTTTCATCTTCAGATTTATCATTATAAATATTTTTACGAGAAGCAACATACCATTTTTTATAATAAAATACTGACATTAATGAACCTTCATAACATAAATAAGTTGATTTTTGTTTATTTTGATGCCGCCATAAATACTGAATTGCATCAATATTATAAATAGGAGTAGTGCATGTATAACAAATTACTTTATTCTCAGATTTAGATAAAATAACTGAACGCGTCGCAAGTTCTATCGGCGATTTATGTTTATTATCATATTTATTATAATAAATTGTCATATCTTGTTCAGGATAATCTTTTGTCATAATATTATACGTATTAAATAGATGTTTATTGACGTCTTCTACTCCTGAAAGACCATTAATGTAATGAGAAAGCATATATTGTGGGGAATTCATTATTTTATAATACTAATAAATCTTTAAACTTATAACTCAAATGATTAAGTAAAATTAATAATTTTACTGTTTACTTTTAAGTTTAATTTAAAAAATATTAATATTTATATTAATAATGTTAGTTGATATTGTTCTCGGATGTAGTTATGGTAATGAAGGTAAAAGTAAAGTAGTATATAATTTACTTAAAAATGATGAATATGATTTATGTGTTAGGTTTAATAGTTCTGGTAATACTAATCATAAAATTTATTATAATGATAATACACAAATTATTATTCATCAATTACCAATTGGAATTTTAACTAATTGTAAAAATTTAATTTCAAGTGATTGTTTAATTAATATAGATAAATTAAAAGAAGAAATAGAATATATAAAATCATTTGGTATTAATATTAAAGATAGATTAATGATTAGTAAATCTTGTCATATTTATAACACAAATTCAAATAAAATATTAAATAAAAGAGCTGAAGATTTTAGTCATATATTTAATGAAATGGGTATTGAAATAGTTGATATGGTAAATTTTTGGGTTGAAAATAATTTTAAAAAAGTATTACTTGAAGAAGTTACAAGTGATGAATTAGATATTAATTCTTCTTATTTAAAATTATCTAAAGCTATTAATACTGGAATTCCATTAAAATCTATTAATTTTATTTATGGTATTGCTAAATGTTATGATACTTTTGTAGGAAATATTAATTTTCAATCAGATGATCCTGATTTAGATAAAATTAGAGAATATGGAGAAAAAATAGAAATAAATGAAGGAAAAAGACAATGTAATTATTTAAATTTAGATAAATTAAATAATGAATTGAGAATAAATCAATGTAATTTTTGTATTATAAATAAAGTTGATATTTTAGAAGATCTTAATATATTTAAATTATATTATAAAAATGAATTATTAACTTTTAATAATATGGATGATATGAAAGATTTTATAGATGAAAATACTAATATATATATAATTTATTCATCAAATCCAGTAACAATTTCATAAATTGCAAAACCTAAAACTGTTCTACGATCCAAGAGAAGATAACACAATTAAATATCATCTATATTAAAATCATTATCTGATTCATATTGTGGTTCTAAAATAGGTTCTCTTGGGGTTGAAGATATTTCATTATCTATTATATCTTCTTCAGTTAAATAACCATAACCAACTATATTAAAACTTTCTAATGTTTTATCACATAAAATTATCATATCATTATCAATACATACTGGTTTTACTAATTTTAATTCTATAATACTATCATTAACATGTATAATATTACTATCTACACAATTTGTTCCAATAATAACAATTACTGGAACACCTTTATATTTTATCCATTTTTTATTATCAGAAAAAGATTCAAGTTCAGTATATTTAATTTTAATTGTATAATAAACAGGTGGTAGAAAACCTTTTAACCCAACTACCATCCCAATCATTTTATCATTTTTACAATAAAATGGATCAATGTTTGTTCCAATACCAATTAAACCACCAGGTCTAACAATATCTAAATCAGTTATTTCAGATTTTAATGAAATAATTTTAGTATAATGAGGTTTATGAACCAAGCAACCATCTGAATTTTTATTAATTATACCTGGTAATATTTCAATTTCATCTCCAATTTTAAATGATCCATTTATTAAACTACCACCTACTACACCGCCTACTAAATTTAATGCATTTATATTTACTTTATTAATATCAAATGAACGTGATATCATAAAATAAGACTTTTTATTTATTCCATTTGAATCAATTGATTCTATTTTAGGTGGCATAAATTTCATTATACTTGATAATAATACATCTACACCAATACCATAATTCATACATACTGGAATTATAATCTTTGGTTTTATTTCATATTTATTTAACAAGTCACATAATTGATTATATCTTTCTAAAGCTACTGATTTTTTAACTAGATCTAATTTATTTAATAAAACAATTACATTTTTAATACCTGATATTTTAATAGCCATAATATGTTGAAGTAATTGTGGTTTCTTTTCAAGAGATTCCGCTGCAGATACTACTAAAATAATACCATCCATTAATTTAATACAACTTAACATTGTTACAATTAATTGATAATGACCAGGACAATCAATAAATGATACATGATGAACTAATTCACCTTGCTTAATATTATACTTATCATTATTTTTATAAATTTTCATATTAGCATAACCTGGTTTAATTGTAATATTGCGTTTCATTTCATTACTATGTTTTTGAGTTTTTACTCCTGTCATACTATATACTGTGGTTGATTTACCATCTGATACACTTCCCAACATGCCAATATTAATTATAGGTTGTTTATCCATATTATTATAAAAAGATATAGTAATATTTAAATGAATTATAATATAATTATAATATAATTTATTATAATTAACTATTATGAATAATTCTGTATATTTAGACGATTATTCAAACGAAGATATCATTGAAAATAATTTAGATATAGAAGATATAAATTCTAATAAACCTAAAATTAGCTTAAAATCTGATTATAATTCAAAAGGAGAGAAAATAGTAGTATTTACTATAAATATACCATTAAAAAATGAAGAATTTACAATTGATATATTAATAAATAATGATATGTATAAAAATATTGGAAAACATTTTTAAAATTAATTTAAAATATACTTATCACTATTATCTAATATGTCCAATTTAAATTATGAATTAGAATCTTCGATTCTTTTTATTAAAGATTGTTTAATTGATATATCTAATAATTTAATACTATTACATAAATATAAAATTTATGAAAATTCAACTATTGGATATACATTTATATTCGATGAAATTAAAAAAATAAAAGATTCAATTGAACAAAATAAAAATATAAATGATACAAAAAAACAATTAATAGATTGTTTAAAATATGTAGCTCTTCAAGATATTAAAATGGTTTTATTTATATTATATGGAACTTCGTGGTTTCAATATTTAAGTATAGATGATATTAATAAATTAAGTTTAATTGCACCATTTTTTAATTGTATTTCTGCATGGGATTCATTTTATCATGAAAATAGTATTATTAATATTAAAAATAATAAAAAAAGAATACCAAATGAAAAGAAAAATATTATTAAATTAATGGATAGTAATAATCAAATAATTTTAGGAGATTTTAATACATTTCCATTATTTATTAAAAGTTTATCAGATTTAATTTTAATTGATAGAAGTGCACATGATAGAGCATATTTATTTAATTATAATGAAATAATAAAATTATTTAAATCTGATAGTAATATTTTATTTATAAAAAATGATCATATTAATTCATTAATTGAAGAAAAAAATGGTATGAGTATTGTTATTAGATTTAACAATACAAATGTATTAATAGTTCAAGGATTTATTAAAGATGATATGTTAGAATTATATAAAACAAATGATTTTATTTCAAATAAATATAAATTAATAAATGATTATATTGAATATCAAATTTTAACTGTTCCTAAATTTTATAAAATGAATAGTATGAGTATACTTAATTTGAGAGATATACTCATTTATTCAAATGAAGAAATTGCTAATAAAATTAAATATAGATATAATGAATATAGACATCTTAAAACATTAAGTATTAATACAGTATTAAATGATTTTATTATTGCTAATAAATATAAAAAATTAGAAATGATATTATCATGTTTATGTGGCGATGAAAATGATCATAAATTAGGTTATTTAATATATGATCTTTTAAGAATTAAAGATAATAATTATATGGAAATTTATAATTCATTACCATTATCTTTTAAAATTAAATTAGATGAAACTGAAAAAATTATAAATAAAGAAGATGCATCATTAATTAAAAATTATATTGGAGAATTATCATATGAAAGAAGAATTAATTTATTAGATGTTCCTGATTATATTAAAGATAAAGCTATTGAGAAATTAAAATCTATGAAGACATTACAAGGTGATAATAAAGCTGCATCATGGTTAGATGGATTTTTAAAATTACCATTTGGTATTTATAGAGATAATAAAATAATGAATTTTAAAAATGATTTTATAAAAAAAATATTAATTGATAATAATCAACAATTATTTTCATGTGATCAAATTACTAAATATATTATAAATAATAATGATATAAATAATAATTATAAAGAATGGGATGAATATAATATAGAAAAATTAACATATTTAAAAAATATTCATAAAAGTTTAGACGAAGCTGTATATGGTCATAAAGAAGCAAAATTACAATTAGAAAGATTATTTGCACAATGGATTAATGGAGAAACAAAAGGAGCTATTATTGGTTTACATGGGCCACCGGGAACAGGTAAAACTTCTTTGGCTAAAAATGGTTTATCTAAATGTTTAATTGACGATGATGGTAAACCAAGACCTTTTGCATTTTTACCTATAGGAGGTTCAGTAAATGGTTCTACATTAGTTGGTCATAATTTTACTTATGTTGGATCAACATGGGGTAGAATTGCAGATATATTAATGACAACTCAATGTATGAATCCAATTATATTTATTGATGAAGTTGATAAAATTAGTAATACTGAATATGGTCGTGAAATAGTATCAATTTTAACACATTTAACAGATTCAACACAAAATGATAGTTTTGAAGATAAATATTTTAGTGGTATTCCATTAGATTTATCAAAAGCATTAATTGTTTTTTCATTTAATGATATTTCACTACTAGATCCTATTTTAAGAGATCGTATTACAATTATTGAAACAAAAGCATATACTATTAATGAAAAAATTCAAATTATTAATGATTATATGTTACCACAAATATTAAAAGAAGTAGGATTTGATAAATCAGAAATTAATATTGATAATAATATAATTAAATATTTGATTGATACTTATACAAATGAAGCAGGTGTAAGAAAAATAAAAGAAAAATTAATAGAAATTATTAGAGATATTAATTTAAAATATATTCATAAAACTGTAACATTGCCATTTACTATTACAAAAGAATATGTTGAAGAATTATTTAGAAATAAACCTAAAATTAAAATTAATATGATTCATAAAAATCCAGAAATTGGTTTAGTTAATGGACTATATGCAACAACAACTGGTATGGGAGGCTTAACTCCTATACAAGTTATGAAATATCCATCTGATAAAATGCTTGAATTAACTTTAACTGGACAACAGGGAGATGTTATGAAAGAATCTATGAATTATGCATTAAGAATTGCTTATAATATGTTAACTGAGGATGAACAAAATAAAATAATTTTAGATGCAGCAAATAAAAAGAATTTTGGATTATTAATTCATACTCCAGAAGCAGCTACAAAGAAAGATGGACCGTCTGCAGGTATTGCGATTACATTAGCTATTTACAGTGTATTAACTGGTAAAAAGATTAAGAATAATGTAGCAATGACTGGTGAAATTGATTTATGTAAAAATGCTAGAGCAATTGGTGGAGTGTATGCTAAATTAATGGGCGCTAAAGCAGCTGGTGTCACTTTAGCATTAATTCCAAAAGAAAATGAAGAAGATCTTCAAATATTAAGAAATGAAAATAACTCACCAGAAGATGATAATTTTAAAGTTGTATTAATAGATGGCATTGAAAATGCCATTGAAAATGCCATTGAAAATGCCATTGAAAATGCCATTTTATAATTTATTTAAAGATTTATTAATATATATATTAAAGCCCCATTGGCGCAATCGGATAGCGCGCTCGCCTTCTAAGCGAGAGGCTGCGGGTTCGAGTCCCGCATGGGGTATTTAGATTATATTCATATAATCTAGCATAGGGTATTTAGATTATATGAATATAATCTAGCATAGGGTATTAAATCAACCGTTGGTTGATTATCATAATGTATTTGGACGCAAGTCCAGCATAATGTATTAAATCAACCGTTGGTTGATTATCATAATGTATTTAACTTTTGTGCTATTAAAAATCAATAATATTGATTTTTAATATTATTCAAGAACAGGTTAAATAATTATTATCAAAACTCCATAATAATATTTGTCTTCTAAAGCCAATATTAGTTATTATTCCTGGTCTTTTACTGCTTAATTCATCATAGGCAATAAAAATATTTTTTTTCGTTTTATAAGTATAATAAATTAATGCAATTGTTGCACTTCTATTTATTCCTGCAAAACAATGAATCATACATGTTTTGCCTTCTTTGTTAATGTTATCTAAGAAATCAATTGCACCTTGAAAGTATTTTAATATATTTTCATCTGGACTATCATTAATATTTATTTGCGCCCATTCTTTTCCACTAAAATATTTACTATAATTTTGTGGATCAGTTATAACAGATAATATAGCATCTCCTTTAAAATTAATTGCATCTTGAAGATTACCTAGATAAAGCCAATCAAATATTTTAATTGGTTTTAACATTTCATAAGGAATATTAAAATATTTTAAATATATATTTTGCATTTTTTCTAATGAATTATTCATATAATATAATATATAAAGAATATTATATTATATTAATAAGATGAACTCAATTGACCTATATAAACTTAAAAATAATACTAAATGTCTTTTTTTAAGTGATGATGTCATTCAAGAAATAACAGATAGTTTTTCCAAATCAAATATTAAAACAGTAAAATGTGTAAAAAAACAAATTAATATGATAAAATCAAATAAAATACAAGCTAAAAAAGATTTAAATGAAAATAAAATTATTATGATTATGAATAAAATTTCAAATAATAATATAAATGAATTATTAATTGATTATATTCATAATATATTAATTGAAAATGAAGATAATTATAATTCAATTATTAATGAAATTTTTAATAAAATGATTAAAGATATTAAATTTATTGATAATTATATTCATTTTACTATTAAAATTTTTACAATTGAAAAACATAGATTAAATTTATTACCTAATAGATTTATTGAATTAATTAATGAATTTATGAAATCAGAAGAAGAGGCAGAAAGAGCTGGGTGTTTTGAAATTATTAAAAAATTACAAAAATATAATTTCTTTAATAATATTGATTTTATTTCGGATAAATTATTAGAAGAATGTTTAAAAACAGATTTAAAATATATTGATATTTATAATTGGTTTAATAATCAATCTATTAATAAATATAAAGATCAAATAATTAGAATTATTAATAGATGTAAAGAATTAAGTTTAAATAGAGAAAAAATATTAATTGAAAGTTTAATAGAAAATAAAGATTTAACTTCAGAATCTTTATTACCAGAAGTTGATGATGATATTAATCAAAAATTATTTTTAACATCTGTTGAAAATATAATTGAAGAATATAAATATATTAAATCATCTGATGAGATAATTGAATTTATTAATACTGATTGTAAAAATATTAATGAAAAAAATATTTTATGCAAAGAATTAATAAATCATTTTATTGATGAAATTACAATATGTTTAGAATTATTTGAAGTATTAATTAGAAAAAAAGTATTATTTAAGAGTAATATTAGTAAAGGCTTAATATTATTTTTAAATGAAAATGATTCAATTAGTAATTCTAAAATTATTACTATATTAAATTTTCTTAAAAATAACAATATAACAAAAAATATAGAATATTTATTTAAGAAATATAAAATAAAACTATTTTATGATTAAATAAATCATTGTCATGCATGAAGATAATTGAACCATATTATCTATTAAGTTAATTTTAATGAAACTCTGACTAAGAACTTTATATACTTCTACAAATGATTCTATTTTATCTTCTTCATCTTCGATATTTTCTATATATTTCATAAATGTTAGTATAATATCATTTGCACTATAACCAGAATCATATAATTCTTTAGTTATAGTTAATACACTTTTTAAATCCCTATCATAACAACTTTTAATAATTTGTTTAATTAAATGTATTTTAGGAATATCAACTATATTACTTACACTTTCTTTATTTAATTTTCCATAACTATAATAAATACATTCTAGATTATTTATACATTGTCTAATATCAAAATTTGAACAAAATAGAAGATCTTTAATACCTTCTTCTGTATATTTAATTTTTTCATTATTACATATTTCTTTTATTTTCTTTTTTAAATTATCTTTTGATATTTTTGGAAAATAAATAATCATACATCTTGATTGTATTGATTCGCTTATTTTAAATCCTTCATTACAAATAAAAATAAATCTTGTTGTTTCTTTAAATTCTGCAATTATATTATTTAATAAATTTTGTGCTTTTGGTGTTATACTATCAGCTTCATCTAGTATAACTAATTTATAATCATTTGTTTTCTTTTTACAAAAAGGTAGAATAGTTTGTTGAATCATTGCCAACCCACGATCATCAGATGCATTTAATTCTAAAACATTTGTACTATAATTATCTTCATATATTTGTTTTGCCATATATAATATTGTTGAAGTTTTACCAGTGCTAGGTTCACCTGTAATAATCATATTTGGTATTTGACTAGAATCAACTATACTTTTAATTTTATTTCTAATAAAATCATCAAATAATAGATCATTAAAACATTTAGGTCTATATTTTTCAACCAAAGGTAATTTAATATTCTTATGATATTCCATTAATTTTAATCTTTTTATATTCCTAAATAGATTAAAATTATTTTTAAAATCAATTTTTCTTTTGAACTAATTTTAATGCATCACTTAATGTTATTTCTCCCTCTTGTAGATCTTTTATAATTTGTGTTTGTTCTTCTATAGTTTTATTTTTAACTAAATAAAATGATAATGAAGAAGGTATGGTTGAAGATAATAAATTTTCTAATCTGTCTTTTTGTTCTTTGGTAAAATCTAATATTTCTGATATAAAATTATGTGGTATTTGTTTATATTTTAAAATTTCTTCTGTAGTATTTATTTTTTTACTTAAAATATCTGCATAAATAATATCTATATTATTTAGAACTAAAGTAATATATTTTCTAAATGTTTCTTTATTAAAACCTTCTTTGTAATTAGATATATATATTTTTAATACAGAAACAAATAATTTACCAGCTTCAATTAAATTTAATATTGTTGCATAAAATTCTACACCTATATTATCTAAAAGTATTTTTCTCTCTTCAGATGTTAATTCTTCATTTGGAGAGAAACCACCTATCATTTTATTTCTTAAATTTAAATATTTTGTTTTATATTTTAAATATTTTTCTTTATAACTACTCATATGTATTATGAGAGATAGAATTATAAAAAATATTCTTTGATTCTTTTTTTATATATGTGTTATGTGATCGGGCGCAATTATATAAAGACTTTTCAAAGACTTTTTAAAGATTTTATTATAGTATCTACATCAAGATCTAATAATCCTTTTAATGATAGAGAAATCTTTTTATTAGTAATTTCTTTTTGTAATGTATCTACATTTATATCTTTTAAACGATTATTTACTTGTTCCCAATCTTTTAATTTAATATATAATATACATCTAATTATATTTGTTTTATATGTTAAATCATCTGGTAATTCATTATTTAAATCATCCATTTCTTTTTCAGTTAAATAATACATATAAGCAAAATATACATATCTTTGAGCTTTAGTGGGACTCATTAAAACTAATTTTTTATTAAATTCGTTACTATCAATTTTTAAGTCATCTTTATTAAGATCAGCATCATGATATTCTCTTTTATATAATTTATTTAAATAATAAAAAAAGTTTAATACATTTTTATTTTTATCATCTTTTGTTTCTAAAATACCAGGTGCTTCAAATAAGGCTTTTAAATATTTTTTAACATTTTCATCAGCGCCAAATAATTCACCAAGTTTAAGTATATAGTCTAAATTATAATTGTGTTATGTGAGGTTCAAAATTAACAAAGTTAATTTTGAAACTTCGCTAACAGTTTTGGGTTTTGCAATTCAAATTTGTAAATTTGAATTGCACACTACCCAATTGTATATATTTTTAAATTCTTTAAATGCTTCTTCTGGTGTATATAATGCCTTTCCTAAACCAAATTCTGGATTACCTCCTTTTAATTCTTTTAATCTTAAATATTTTGTTTTATATTTTAAATATTTTTCTTTATAATCAATCATTATATTATTTTATAAATTAATATAATGATTAGTCAAAATACATTTATTATGATGATTATAATATATATAATTGTATTTATTATATATAGCAATTCATCAAATCCTACATTTATAAAAGGTATCTAAATTCATCAATAGTATATATTTTTACTCCCAACTCTTTAGCTTTTACTACTTTACCTGTATCCATAACACTCTTATCTTTAATAATAAGTATAGAAGTTGTTTTACTTACACCTGATGATAATTCTCCTCCATTTTCTTCAATTAATTCTTCTATCTTTTTATCTCGAAATCCACTTATAACTATTTTCATACCAGTTAATGATCCTTTTTTAGGTTTATTAACTACTGTATCAACTGTTATATATTTCTTAATACTATTATAAAATTCAATAAAATATTTAAAATTTTTAACAAACATCGCGCTTGTTTTATCTTCCCAACCATCTAATTTTTTTAACATTTGTTTAAACTCTTCATCTGTATAATTTTTATATTCTTCCATTATATTTGGATACTTTAATAAAACATCTTTAGATCTCTCTTCTCCCATACCACGACCTAATTTATTAGATGCTTTCATTAAAATAGCTAATGGGATATTAGTTGTTGATTTAACAATAGATGCAACTATATTTTCTGATGATTTCTGTTTAAATCCATCAATCTTTAATATATCTTCTGCTGTTAATTTTAAAAAATCTAAAATAGTATTATAACCAGCATTATATATTTTTTCTACAATCTTTTCACCTAAACCCATAGTTCCAATTGTGCTGAAAAAATAATATATATTCTTAATTGTAATATCACTAGTATCTTTATTTTTACTTAATAAATGCACACCACTTTCTTGCCATTCACCATCAGGTAATTCTACTTTTGAACCTTTTATAACATTTTCTATTTTAGGAATAACATCATTACTGCGAATAACTTCAACTTCTGCACCAATACCTAATTTATTATCAACAATAAATTTAGCATTATTACCAGTTACACGTTTAATTGTAACACCACCCACATCAATTGGTTCAATTATAATAGTAGGCATAAGTATTCCATCTTTAGTTTGATTCCATTCAATATTAACAACTTTTGAAATTGCTTTTTGATCTTCTAAAACATCTTTAAATGCCCATGCATATTTTGGATTACCCTCTTTATTAATTGGATGAATATCATTATTTGTTATAATAATTCCATCAATTATATATTTTGATGATTCACGACGTTTTAATAAATACTTTGATAAATAATTAAAGTTAATATCTTCAACAATTTTATAATGAACTGTTTTAAATCCAATATCAGTAATTATTTTTAATTGTTCTATTTGAGTAAATACTGGACTAATTATTTGATATAATACTAAATTTGTTGATCTAGCTAATTTAGGATTTATATTCTTTGAATTAACCAAACCTGATACAGTATTACGTGCATTTTTCATTGTTTTTATCCATTTCTTCTCAAATCTTAATTTACTTATAATCAATTCACCACGAAATGCTATTGATTTTTCTTTTATATTATTATTTTTTAAGTAATTCATTACATGTTCATATGATGGTATATTTTTTATATAACGTAATAACATTGTAATATCCATACCTTGTGTTGCTGTTCCACGAGTAAATAATTTAATCTCATTATTCTTATATAAAAGTAATGCAGAAACACCATCTAATTTATCACTTAAAATATATGGTGGATAATAATTTTCTATCCAATTATTTAATTTATTAGATGGAGGTTTAATTTTATCCATACTACCTAAATAATATGGTAAATCTACTTTATCTTTTGATTTAACTGGAGCTCCAATTTTTTTTAATACTGGACTATTTGGCTTTTTCATTTGAAGAAAATCTCTTAACATATCAAATGCAGCATCACTAATAACTGGTTCATCATTATAATATTTATCAGAAGCATATATAATTGCTTTCTCTAAATCATCAATTGATATATTTTCAATTGTTGTAAATAAATCATCTGAATTTTTTATTAAATCAATACTCATATTATTATATTAATATTATAATTATTTTATATATTAATCAATTTTTTTATAAACAAATATAATGATGGAAATACAAAATATTATTGTAAATAATTTAATTGAGGATATAGAATTTATCAAATCAGTTGAATTAAAAATAGCAGAGATTATGAAAGACGGGAAGATAGATACACATGATATTCCTACTATTATTTTAATAGTTTTAGAATGCACAAATAATTTATCTAAATTTAATTTAAATTATGAACAATTTCAAAAAGTATTAGAGGAACTTATTAAACATTTATTAACTAAATATAATTTAATTCCTAAAGACTGTGAAAATGATTTTAAAATACTAATAAATACATCACTTAAATTAGTTATGTATCAACCAAATATTAAAAATAAAATACAATTATTTTTTACCAAATTATGGAATATTGTAACTTGCAAAAAATAAATTATATAATAATATAATGGATTGTGTAACTGTAGCACTTATATTATTTAGTATATTTATTATATATATATTAATTAATAGAAATAAAGAAAAATTTATTCCTATATCAAATACAATTGATAAAAATGATTATTTAACATATACTACTGATAATAAAGAAAATAATTCTGATATAATCATTAAAGGTGGTAATAAAGATAATTTTCCACTTGGAATAAATAATTTAAATATTAAAGAACCTGTTCCACCTGTAATTATACCTAAACCAGATGAACCATTTAAAGATAATCAATTTATTAGAGATGAAGGTGTCACAAAAGCAATTAATAATAAGATTGAACAAAATGATAAAGATTATAAAAATGTAGCACAAGTCTATAATAATTATAGAATACCTATTGATTCTAAAGAATTATTAATATCCAAACAAATTGGTGATTTTTCAAAAGAAGAATTAGATAATTCAACTATTCATGATATATTTAATAAAATGTCAGCTACTGTTGATAATAATATAAGTTCAGATGAGATTAATAGAATCACTGGAAAACCAATTGAATATGAAGATGTTAAAGATTTATATAAACCAGTTTATTCATCAATTGAAGATGATCAAATGATTATATTTAATGAAAATTCTAAATATAGAGGTTATTCGTCTTTACCTTTTGGATCAAGTTTATAAGATATATAATAATAATTATAATAATGAGTTGCTTAGAAGATTGCACTAAAGATACACCGAATCTTTGATTCTATTTAGTTTATAAGATATATAAAAATAAATTATTATAATTATAATAATAATTATTATAATGAGTTGCTTAGAAGATTGCACTAAAGATACACCAGAGTTTAGTTTATCTGGATTAACATTATATGGTAAAGTAGTTGAAATGTATGATGCGGATACTTGTAAAATTGTTCTACCTGTTCAAAATACTTTTTATAAATTTAATTGTAGATTAAATGGTATTGATACACCTGAAATGAAGCCTAATAAAGATAAACCAAATCGTGAAAATGAAATTCTATGGGCAAAAAAAGCACGTAGCGAATTATTAAATTTAGTATGCGATACACATTTTGATTATACTGATATTAAGAAGGATGAAATTGTCAAAATTCTTCAAAATAATAAAAAATTAATAACTGTTAAATGTTTAGAGTTTGACAAATATGGACGGCTACTCGTAGAATTATATAATAATAATAAATGTTTTAATTCTATTCTAGTTGAAAAGAATTTAGCAGTTTCATATGATGGAGGACATAAGGTAGCACCTTGGATTTAAATAAATAAAAAGAATCAAAAAATCACTTTCTACATCTTTTTAAAATCAGAACAATAAACAAAATATAATATAAAAATGTGTTATATGATATTCAAAATTTCTATGGAAATTTTGAATATTAGCTAACAGTTTTGGGAAATAAGTTCAAATGTGTAGATAATTATAGTGCATATACGTAAATATTGATATATTATATTTATAATATATCAATATTTATCTAATAATAGAACTAAAAATAAAAAAGTGTATATGATTATAAAAGGATTATCACGATAATCCTTTTGATTATCGTGATAATCCTTGTCACTTTTATATAAATTACTTGTAATATATCATTAAAAAATTTACTATTATATTATTTATTATATATTTTACATATATGCACTATAATTTTCTACACATTTTTATATTATATTTTGTTTATTGTTCTGATTTTAAAAAGGTGTAAAAAGGTGTAAAAAGGTGTAAAAAGTGTATATTGAATAGAAGATTCTTTTTATTTATCTAATTGATTTTCCATATTATTTTTATAATAATTATATCCTAATAAATTAATCTCTTCATGAACAACTTTCTTTTTATAAGTAGGGCTAATATTTGTATAATCTTTTAAACCATCCATCATTTTTTTAGTTATTGTATCCTTATTTTCTTCTACCCATTTTTGAAGAACTTTTAAAGCAGTGTTGTGCATTTCTCTTAACATTTGATCTTTTTTAACATGATGCCATTTATTCTCTATATATTTTTTAGCTACTTTTGATTTTACATTTGTTATTTGCACATTATTATTTTCTTTATGTGATTTATTAAATTTAATATTTTCTACTAAATGAGGTATGCCACCTTTAAGACTCTCATCATCATAAGAAGCTAATCTATCTAAAACTCTTTTCATAAAATCATTAGATATATATTTTACATTGTCTTCATTAAAATTATTTATTATAATATTATTAATTGTGCCATTGTTAATATTATTATTTGTTGTGTTATTATTTATATTTTGTATATTATTTTTTACTATAATTTCTTGATCTTTATTTTTACATATTCTCTGATGTTTCCATCTATTTTGAAAATGATTAAATTGTCTTTCACAAGTTTTACATTTATATTGTTTAATCTCTACTAATTTATCTGAATTAATAGAATTATTAGAAATTATAGAAGTATTATCAGGTATTATCAAAGTATTATCACAAGTATTATCATGATAATCATCTACACTTTTATGTTTTTTACTCCTATGATTAGATAAAGATTGATATGAAGAATATTCTTTATTACAATCTTTACATGTATGCACACTACTTTTAGGCATATTAATATATAATAGATATTTTATTCTTATATGATTTTTAAAAGGTGTAGAAAGTGTAGAAAGTGTAGGTGTAGATTCCAGGGAGAAAAAACCACATGTTTTTGTATAAAAGTTTGCCATGAAAAAGTTTTTGCAGAAATTTGGCAAAATATTGGCCATATAAAAATGTTACTAAATTAATCCAAAATAAAAGTGTTTTATAAAAATTGATCTGGATCAATTATTTTCTAAAAGAAAATAATGGCTACCCCCAACCGTAGGTTGAAATAAAAATTGATTATTCTATATAAAAGTAAGATATCTATTATTATTAATAACATGGTCCGTTTTGGTGATAGCGATGCATTTATAATTAATGATCTTGAATTAAAAAACAAGATCATTGATTATATTTTTAATACAATTGAGCCCTCTAATTATAAATTTAATATGTTAGAAAACATTCAACAACTTAATTATCTAAAAGGAAATGAACATTATGTTTCTCCTAATTTCAAAGGTTATAATTATTTTTTACTATTTACTAAATTTACTTATAAAAATATTTTATCTTCATATTGCGTTGCAATTGATAAAAAAATGCTTTCTTATCAAAAGAAAACAATTGATATTAAAAAAGTTTTTATGTATAAAATTAAAGTAATGGCATCATCTTCTATTTTTAAAGGAACTTTACTTGATTGTAAAATGATTAAAAATATGATGTTAATTAAAGATTGTTATCAACTAATGGGAAATAATATGACTGATATGGATATGATTGAAAAAATGATCCATTTAGATAATATTATCGCAAATCAATTTCATGTTGATTATTGTGAAAATTTTAAATTAAAAATTAATAAATTTTATAATTATGAAATGTTAAGTGAAATTATTAATAATATTATACCAAAATGTGAATTAGATATTATTGGATTAATATTTTATCCAAAGAAATCGGGTATTTCATATATTTTTAATGAAAAGAAACAAGAAAAAATTCAAATTGAAGATACAAATGTTATTAAAAATGAAAGTTATAATATGATTCATCAAATTAAAGAATTTCTAAATAATCGTGAATATTCATATGAAACTAATGGTAAAAAGAAAACATTATTTATTGAACCAACTGAAACATCAGATGTTTACACATTATATGATGAAGATAATCGCATTGGTATTGCTCATATTCCTAATTTTAAAATTTCAACATATTGTCGTGAAAATATTAAAGATAAAGTAAAATGTCTGTGTATTTTTAATAAACAATTTAATAAATGGATTCCTTTAACCATAGTTCATAAGCTATAAATAAATTTATGAACAACAGTTAAAAATCCAATAAAAGTAAATTAAACATAAAATGATTTAATTAATTAATGAATATTAAAAATCAAAAATATTTAATTATTTTATTTTTGTTAAGTATAAATTCTCTTTTATCAGGAACATTTATTTATTTTCAAGATAAATGGTTTATATTTATATTTTTTTTAGCTTTAGCTTCTGGTATTAATTCTATTAATAGTATTTTACTATTAGGTAATAAAATATGTAATAATACTTTATCTGAAAAAACTGATCCATCTAATTATATTTATGTAATTCCATGTTATAATGAATCTGATGATGAAATAACAAATACAATTGAATCTATTGTAAATCAAAGAACTGTTAGAAATGATAAAAGATTATTAGTAGTTATATGTGATGGTAAAGTAAAGGGAATTAATAATGAAGAATCTACTGATAAAATATTATTAAATATATTTGGGCAACCTAAAATGATAAATGATATTAAATATTTAACAAGAGAAAATACAATTAATTCAATACAAATATATAATGGTATTTATAAAGAGATACCGTTTATTTTATTAATTAAAGAACTAAATGCAGGTAAAAGAGATTCTTTAATTATACTTAGAAAGGCATGTTATTGTTTTAATATTAATTTTTATAATGATGAATTAAGTTTAAAATTATCAAATATATTTAATAATTATTATAATTATATTGATTATATAATTGGGACTGATGCAGATACAATTTTAGATAATAATTGTTCTTATGAATTAATTAAATCTATTTCACAAGATGATATTTATGGATGTGTTGGATATGTAGATATTAATAATATAAATTTTAATTTATTTAGTATATATCAATATGGTGAATATATGTTTTCACAATGTTTAAAAAGACAAGCTCAATCAATTTTAACTAAAAAAGTTAATTGTTTATCAGGATGTAATCAAATTATAAAAGTATGTGAAGAAACATGTGGATTTGATATATTAGAAAAATTTAATTATTGTCCAAAAGATGATGATAATATATTTACAAAGATTAGAAGTATTGCAAGTGAAGATAGAAATCATGTGTGTTTAATGTTATCAAATTATCCATATGTTAAAACAATTCAAAATTTAAATGCAATTGTATATACTAATGTGCCAACATCTATTAAAGTATTTTTATCACAAAGACGTCGTTGGAGTTTAGGAGCAAATAGTAATGATATGTTATTATTATATTTACCAAATATTAAATTATATGAAAGATTATGTGCATTTATAAATATAACAACATATATTTTATCTCCATTTATATTTATAGCAACAATTATATTTATTAAATCAATTATAACAAATCCAAATATGTTAATGTTATTTTTATCTATAATTATGATTATACCATTTACTTATGGTTTATTAATTCCAATATTTATTAAACCGGTTTTATTTAAAACAGCAATGTTTTATTATTTTTCATATTTATTTTATATAATTTTTGGTAGTATTATTAATTTAACCATATATTTATATTCCATTTGCACAATGGATATAATTAAATGGGGAAAAACACGACAAATAGTATTGGATAATGATATTAGAGAAACAGAAGTTTAATGTAAAAATACAATACTAACAGTTACATTATCATATGATCCTTTTTGAATAGCAAATTCTGCTAATTTTTTAGCAATATTACCAATATAACGTTTATCTAATAAATAATTAACTAGATCAGTTGCTTCTTTATTACTAACAACATCCCATAATCCATCACATGCAAAAATAATAAATTTATCTTTTTTATGTAATTTATATCTAAATAATTCTGGTTTGTGAGTAACATAGGGTGTATTATCAATATCACCTATTGCTCTTGATAATGATAAATCTCCTATTCTCCAATCAACTCCATCAAATTTAATTTTACCACCCATTTTTTCAATTCTTTTTTTTTCAGGTGCATGATATGGTTTATGATCTTTTGATAATGGAATAGCTTTATTTTCATTATTAAATAAAACTGCACGTGAATCTCCTACATTTGCAATCCATATATTATTATGATTTGTATTATTTTTATAAATAACACCACATAAAGCAGTAGATCCGCACCTTTTTGCAGCAATTGGATGGTCTTTAATTAAATCATTTTGAATTTTATCAAATAATTTTCCAAAAAAATTTGAAGTAACTATTGATTTTTGATCATAAATATTAATATCTGTTTTTTTTAATATATATTTTGGCATATTATTTTTTAAATATTTAGATACTAATTTTCCTCCATGTCCGTCAAATACTCCTATAAAATTAACTGGATTTATTGTTTTATCATCATTATTTAAATTAATAATACCTATATGCTGGTCTTCATTAGATTCTCTTTTCCCTTGTAGACTATATGATTGAATAATCATTTATATTAGTATATAAAAAAAATATAATATAATTATATTTTTTTCTATTCTTTTATATAATGACAACAACATCTATTTTTGGTTATCCAATAGCCACCACTACAATATTTGAATCACCTAAATCTAATAATCAAACAACCTCTACTAATCCAACCACAACAATATTTGAATCACCATTACAATTATCTGATGTATATACAACTGAAGTTACAACTATGCCAGTAGTTACAACTATGCCAAAAGTTACAACTATGCCAAAAGTTACAACTATGCCAATAGTTACAACTATGCCAAATGTTACAATTAAGCCAGTAATTAAAGATAATAAAAAAATAGATTCTAATAATGATGAATATATTGAAGATAATATTGGTAAAGGAGTTGGGCTTGGTATTGGTTTAGCTGTTAATACAATTTTTATACTATTAACGATAGGTGCATATTTTTCTTATATTCCAAAATTAAACTTATATAGAACATCAATTGATATAAAAAATAATATACTTTTATTATTTTTTTTTGGTCTAATTTTAATTGGAATAGGGTTAGCTGAGTATTTTACATATAATAATTATAAAAATTTAGGAGCTATTAGAACGGGACCAGGACCTGCTCCTGGGGCAACTATAGACGTTTTAGTTAAGGGACAATGGGATAACGCTTTAAAGGTTTTTAGTTATATAAATTTTGCAGTTGGTGGATTAGCATTATTAATTACATTTATAAATTTTATATATTTTATAAATAATAAAGAAAATATATTATTTCACGAACAAATGATAAATTCTATTAAGACAAAATTATCTAATGATGATTTAACTAATCATATAGCATATAGATATCCATTTAAAAAAGTTAAAAAAATATATGAATATTTTAAAAAATTACCTGATTCTAATGATCCTAAGATTATACAATTAAAAAAGGATGTCTTTACACCTAGTAAAAGATTAATAACTGAAAATTTTGAGAATTTTATTGATGAAAACATTTTAACTACATCAAATTTATCCACCCTAGAATTATCCACAGGCTTATCACGTGATGGCGGATATATCGAAATAGGACCGGGAAATGACCAAAATAACAATAACAATAGATAAGCTTATGATTAATAATATTAATATATAAAATATATCATATAGGTTATATGCAATTCAAAATTCAAAATTATAAATTTTGAATAACACATATATAAAATATTATAAATATAATATTTTATATATTAATGAGTACAACAACTACTATTGGTTATCCAATATCAACATCTGAATCACAGTTATCTAATATAAATCCAACAACATCAAATAATTTAATATCAATTGATCCAACAACATCTGAATCACAGTTATCTAATATAAATCCAACAACATCTGAATCACATTTATCTAATATAAATCCAACAACATCAAATAATTTAATATCAATTAATACTACAATATCATCAGAAATAATAGAAAATGAGAATGAAATAAAACCATGGGGTCTATTATTACTAGTATTGAATGGGGTTCTATGGATTTTTTCTATTATCTTATTTATTTATATTATATATTTTACTAAAAATAATAATTATTCATATACAAAAATATCAGGTTTATTTGCTCTTATATATTTAATATTATTAATTGTATGTTTTTCATTAATTAGTAATTATAAACAGAATAAAACAAAGGATATTCTTCTTATATACGGATGTATTAATACATTTTTTTGTTTTATATATACAATAACTTGGTTTTGGTGTTTATCAGAAAATGATTAAACACAATGATTAAACAAAATTGTAAAAAATATTTAATTAAATATTAATTAAATATTAATTAATTTTTTTTATACCAGATGCAGGGATCGAACCTGCGCGGGCTTGCGCCCAGTGGGACTTGAATCCACCGCCTTAACCGCTCGGCCAATCTGGCAATAAAATACATTATGAATATTGCTTTAGCAATAAAATACATTATGAATATTGCTTTAGCAATAAAATACATTATGAATATTGCTTTAGCAATAAAATACATTATGAATATTGCTT
>JACCDO010068214.1_pt1 | contig 96142 bp, 70 predicted proteins | sample 7446101 | NCBI WGS metagenome assembly JACCDO01 (sample SAMN15323440, study PRJNA562643) | freshwater metagenome | isolation source: river surface water | place: USA:Blue River Watershed | collected 2017-08-16
ATTAACGTACAATCATCTGTGAAGTACATGACCAAAATTCGTAACAACGATTCAATTTAATTCACCCAAAAAATATTCGAATGATACACGATTCAATCATTAGAGACAGACTTGTAACTGGCGATAAAAAGGCTTCTGACGTTACGCGAGATATTGCAAGACCTATTTTGAACAACCCATCAACCGCTTGGAAAATCGGCTTTACTTTGTCGCTGATTTTCTTAGGTATTTTTGGTGTGAGTTTGCTTTATACCTTATTTACAGGTATTGGTGTTTGGAATATTAACAAATCAGTGATGTGGGGTTGGGATATTACCAACTTCGTATTTTGGGTGGGTATTGGTCACGCGGGAACCTTGATTTCTGCTGTATTGTTGTTATTCCGTCAGAAGTGGCGTATGAGTATCAACCGTTCAGCGGAAGCGATGACAATTTTCGCGGTAATTTGTGCAGCCATGTTCCCTGTGTTTCACATGGGTCGTGTATGGGTAGGTTACTGGGCATTGCCTTTGCCAAACGGATTTGGTTCACTTTGGGTAAACTTTAACTCACCATTGTTGTGGGACGTATTTGCGATCTCTACCTACTTCAGCGTATCGTTGTTGTTCTGGTACATTGGTTTGATACCTGATATTGCAACCATTCGTGATAAAGTGAAATCCAAATTGGGTAAAACCATGTATGGTTTCTTCTCAATGGGTTGGACAGGTTCTACGCGCACTTGGGCTCGTTACGAATTGATTTCATTGATTTTGGCTGGTTTGAGTACACCGTTGGTATTGTCAGTACACACGATCGTATCTACGGATTTTGCAACTTCTGTTATTCCAGGTTGGCATACCACGATTTTCCCTCCATATTTCGTTGCTGGTGCGATTTTCTCTGGTTTTGGAATGGTTGCTACTTTGTTGGTAGTAGCTAGGAAGGTTATGAACTATGAAAACTACATCACTATTGGACACCTTGATGCGATGACTAAAATCATCATGGTAACTGGTACCATTGTGGGTATTGCATACATCACGGAATTTTTTATCGCTTGGTATTCAGGAAACATCTATGAGCAATATGCTTTCACCAACCGTATGTTCGGTCCTTACTGGTGGGCTTATTGGAGTATGATGACTTGTAACTTGATTGCACCTCAGGTATTTTGGTTCCGTTGGGCTCGTACTACGCCATGGTTCATTTTCATCATGAGTATTGTGGTGAACGTGGGTATGTGGTTTGAGCGTTTTGTAATTATCGTTACATCGTTGCACAGAGATTACTTGCCTTCAAGTTGGGTAATGTATTCAGGTTCGTTAACTGAAATAGGTTTGTTCCTTGGTACTTTTGGTATCTTCTTTACCTGTTTCTTCTTGTTTGCCAAATTCTTGCCTGTGATTAACATGGCGGAAGTTAAATCAATCCTTCGCAACCGCGAATAAGTTCAACCTTTAAAGATGACCATAATGGGAATTTTAGATAAAAAATTAAGTTTACGCGACCGCAACAAAATGTTGATCGGTGTATGGGAAGATGAAGATCATTTGATGTCGGGTGCCACTGAATTGGCTCACTCAGGTGTTCACATTCACGACATTTATACACCATATCCTGTGCACGGTTTGGATCGTATCATTGGTGCAAGAAGAAGTAAGTTGGCTAGAATTGCATTTTTCTGTGCCATCACTGGTCTTACATTGATGACCACCATGATTTGGTACATGTATGTACACGATTGGCCCATGAACATTGGTAACAAGCCTGTGAGATTTACTCCTAGCTGGGCGCCAGTAATGTTCGAGGGAACTGTACTTTGTACTGCCTTTGGTATGTCGTTCTTCTTCTTTTGGAGAAATAGATTGGTTCACGGTATTAAAAATGAGTTGTTAGACATTCGTCAAACCGATGACAGAATGGTAGTAGCCATCGAAACTGTGAATGGTATGGATGAAAAAGCAGTTTTAGACATCATGAAGAAACATGGTGCTGTAGAAGTGCGCGAGTTTCACAACGGCGTTCAAACCGTACTTTAATATTTGATTTACAATGAACAACAAACTTTATATCTTGTTCGGTTCAATTGCTGTTTCAGCATTGATGAGCAGTTGTGTCAGTCGTGGAAACAATCCTGGTTGGGAATATGCTCCAGACATGTATTATTCTAAAGGTTACGAGGCCTACAATCAGGGTGATAGCAATACGGTGAATCCTTACGGGATGAACATGCGCGAGCCAGTGGCTGGTACCGTTGCAGTAGGAAAATTGGATTACAAATACAATTTAGAGAATACCGGTGAAGGTTACGATGCTTCGGCGTCTCTTACAGCACCTGTAGATGCAACTTTGGAAGATGGAAGAGGGAAGTACATGTACGATGTTTATTGCACGCCTTGTCATGGTGCCACTGGTGCCAATGATGGTGAAGTGTTCAAAAAAGTATCTACACTTAAGCCCGCTTGGAAAGGTTACTCTGATGAGTATATCAAAACACTTCCTGAAGGTAAAATTTATCACACTTTAACTTATGGCAAAAACAACATGGGTAGTCACGCGTCTGTTTTGAGTCCTAAAGATCGTTGGAAAGTGATTAAATATGTTAAATTCTTGAGCAGTCAAAGCACATCTTCAACAGAAGTTGCTGCGGCTGATTCTACAATGGCTACCACTAAATAAGCGAAATAAAATGGGACACGGACATCATCACGTTGAAGTTAAACAGGAGCAATTCGTTTTTTCTCCTAAAGCAAAAAGGTTCTCAATCATTTTAATGGTTTTGGGACTTGTTTTTGTAGGTCTTGGTATTGCAAATTTGGGTGGTCATGACAACAAGCATGAAGCGAAAACTGAAACTTCAGCCCATGGAGAGCACGCCGTTGCTGGTCATGAATCTGAAGGACATCATGCAGCCGCTCATGAAGAACATGGAAACGTTCCCAACGAGGCCTTTGGTCCACGTATGGAATTTCATCCTTTAGATAAACCTGCCAACACACGTATTTGGGCGAATTTCATGATCGTTGGATATTTTTTCCTAATGATCTCGTTGGTATCATTGATGTGGTATGCCATTCAATATGTTGCCAATGCCGGTTGGTCTGTAGGAATTAAGAGAGTTCCAGAAGCCATTATGACTTTCATTCCAGTACCGTTTGTTATATTAATGATCGGTTTATTGATGGGTAAAAATGATATCTATCATTGGGCACATTATGAACATCTTGGCTTAAAGCCAGGAGAAGCCGGTTATGATGCAATCCTTGCTGGTAAATCTGGATTTTTGAATAGCACCATGTTGTTCGCTTTTCCAAGTGTATTGGTGGTTATTTGGTATCTATTGATGCGCAAATTGCGTGCTCTGTCTGCCGCCGAAGACAATGGTACTAAAGGCGATGTGAGCTTCTTTAGAGCATCAACCAAATTCAGTGCGGCATTTGCGGTGATCTTTGGATTTACAGTTTCTGTAATTGCATGGTTGTTGATCATGTCGGTAGATGCACATTGGTATTCAACCATCTTTGGATTCTATAATTTCGTAACGCATTGGGTAACCATGATAACCATTATGGCATTCATCGTTGCTTACATTAAGAAAGAGGGTTATTTGGGTTTTGTGACCAACGAACATATGCACGATTTGGGTAAATTCATGTTTGCCTTCACCGTATTCTGGGCTTATTTGTGGCTTTCCCAGTACTTGTTGATTTGGTATGCACAAATCCCAGAAGAAATGGCATACTACCAAATCCGTTTTGAAAATTATAAATTCAACTTCCTATTGAACTTTGCGATGTGTTTCTGTATTCCTTTCTTGGGATTATTGATGCGCTCTGCAAAACGTAACAGATATGTATTGGCTATTATTGGGTCAATCATGATCTTGGGACACTATCACGATGTATGGTTGATGGTATTCCCAGGTGTATTTGGATCTGGTATGCAATTCGGATTCTTGGAATTGGGTATGTTCTTGTTGGTAGCCGGTATCTTTGTATACTGGGTATTCACAGCACTCACTAAACGTGGATTGGTTGCCATCAACCACCCATATTTGGAAGAGTCTGTTCACCACGACGTTGGAGTTTAATACAACCAAAAATTATATTAAAAGGCCACTTCAACGAAGTGGCCTTTTTCTTGTACATGCAATAAAATCAACCCAAAAGACAAATTCAAAATCGTAATTTTGTAACAATGGAAATTTCCGCCAAATACAATCCTTCAAACGTCGAAGACAAATGGTACAAACATTGGTTGTCCCAAAAATATTTCAAATCTGTACCAGACGAACGTCCGGCCTATACCATAGTGATCCCTCCACCAAATGTTACAGGTGTTTTGCACATGGGGCATATGTTGAACAATACCATTCAGGATGTATTGATACGTAAAGCACGTAAACAAGGGTTCAACGCTTGTTGGGTGCCAGGTACAGACCATGCAAGTATCGCAACAGAAGCCAAAGTGGTTAAATTACTTGCAGAACAAGGCATTCCAAAATCATCATTAACCCGTGAAGAATTTTTGTCGCATGCTTTTGCTTGGAAAGAGAAGTATGGTAATATCATTTTAGAGCAATTGCAAAAGTTGGGTGCAAGTTGTGATTGGGATAGAACCCGCTTTACCATGGAGCCCAGTCTTTACGAAGCAGTTGTAGATGTTTTCATTGACCTTTATCGGAAAGGATTGATTTATCGTGGTACCAAAATGGTGAATTGGGATCCTGCAGGACAAACTACGTTGAGCGATGAGGAGGTGATTTTCAAAGAAACTCCAGATCAACTGTTTTATGTAATTTATAAAGGGGTAGACTTCGATGGTGAATTAATGGTAGCAACCGCGAGGCCAGAAACCATTGCTGGAGATGTTGCCGTTTGTGTGAATCCCAACGATGAACGCTACCGTGATTTGATCGGTAAAAAAGTGATGGTTCCCCTTATAAATAGGGAAGTAACGATCATTGCAGATGATTATATCGATATAGAATTTGGTACGGGTGTTTTGAAAGTTACCCCGGCCCATGATATCAATGATTATAACATCGGCTTAAAATACAAGCTTCCGGTTATTGATACGTTGAACGCGGATGGTACAATTTCTGAGGCGGGTCAATTGTTCGTAGGTCAAGATCGTTTTGTGGCCAGAAAGCAATGGGTTAAAGCATTGAAAGAAGCGGAATTGTTGGCCAAACAAGAAAATTACACCCACAATGTGGGTTATAGCGAAAGAACCGATGCGGTGGTAGAGCCTAGGATTAGCACTCAGTGGTTTATGGATATGCAAATGTTCATGAAAAAGAACCCCGAAGTACTTTCATCTGTTATGAACGATGAAATCAATTTTTATCCGGCAAAATTGAAAAACACCTATAAACATTGGATGGAGAATGTGAAAGATTGGAACATTTCTCGTCAGTTGTGGTGGGGACATCGTATTCCAGCTTGGTACTCAGCCACGGGTGAATGGGTAGTTGCAAAAACGGCAGAAGACGCAGTGATCGAGTTTGCGAAAAAGTCTATCACAGTAACAAAAGCTGAAATCAATCAAGACCCCGATGTATTGGATACTTGGTTTAGTTCATGGCTTTGGCCAATTTCAGTATTCGATGGAATAGGAGAGCATGCCAACAAAGCAGAACTCAATTATTATTATCCAACCAATGATTTGGTAACCGGGCCAGATATTTTGTTTTTCTGGGTGGCTCGCATGATCATGGCGGGATATGAATTTGAAGGCAAAATGCCTTTCAAAAATGTGTATTTCACTGGATTGATTCGTGATAAGCAGCGCAGAAAAATGAGTAAAAGTCTGGGAAACAGCCCAGATGCACTGGAGTTGATAGAAAAGTTCGGTGCCGACGCTGTTCGAATGGGTTTGCTTTTATGTTCACCTGCAGGAAATGATATTTTATTTGATGAAACACAAATCGAACAGGGCAGAAATTTTTGCAACAAAATTTGGAATGCGTTTAGGCTAATTCAGGGATGGGAAACAGCGGATTCAGCTCCCACCAATGCCTCGAATCAAGCAAAGCACTACCTAGAAAATAGGCTCAATGCAGTTTTAATTGAAAACGAAAAGTTGTTTTCAGAATTCCGTTTGTCGGATGCTTTGATGGCTACCTATAAGTTGATTTGGGACGATTTCTGTGCCATTTACCTCGAGGCGATCAAACCCCCCTACGGTGAGCCCATAGCCAAAATTACCAAACTTGAGGCTCAAAGTATTTTGCTCCAATTAATGTCGTTGTTGCATCCATATATGCCGTTCATTTCTGAAGAAATCGCGAGCTTGGTTTCGGGGGAAGGACAGTTTGAATCATTGGTAACATCGGCATATCCTCAACCATCCACAGCCAATGAAAATCAATTGGCATCGGAGCCCATGTTATTGGTTTCGGAAATTCGGAATTTGAGGAATACGAAAGGGCTTTCACCCAAAGAAACGTTGGAGTTGTGGGTTCCTGAAACGGCAACTGCATTGCGTAATATGAAGGATTTCATAGAGAAATTGGCCAATGTGAATTTGAGTTTCAACAGCAGTTCAAAACCAGTGAATGGTTTGCCATTGATCATTGGTGTATATGAAATATGGGTGGAATTGGAGATAGAGGTTGACCCGAAGAAGGAGTTGGAAGATTTGATGAAGGAAAAAGACTATTACGAGGGATTTGTGAAATCTGTAATGGGTAAATTGGGTAATGAGCGATTTGTTCAAAATGCAAAACCCGAGGTGGTTGAAATTGAACGCAAGAAACTTGCGGATGCGAATGAAAAACTCACCCTCATTCAAAATCGCATGAAACAAATAAGTGGATAACGCAACATCAAAGCGTTTACCTCATTTCATCAATTACAGCAATGATTGTATTGAATTGCTTTAAATAAAAAATGGCTCCGATTCGGAGCCATTTTTTATTTCTTGGTTTTTAAATGTTCTATGTGGTAGGAGCCCACATCATTGCCAAGTTTTTTGCCTTTTTCTATCGCATCGATAAAATGGATACCTCCATACAATCTTGAAATGCAAGCTTGGTTACTGGCTTCCCTAAAGTTCTTGAACTTCCTCACGCCAAGACCAAATTTGTATTCCGCGCTGTCTGTGAACTCGTATTCTCCGAATGTGGCAGTTAAAACGCTCGCAGCAGCACTCGATACTACACTGTGTCCTGATGGATACTCAGGGAACGCAGGTGTTTGTATTGGGCTTATCCAGCTAGAGTCGATCAATTCGTGCACCGCAGTGATGGGTCTCAAATAATCAGTTTTGTATTTCACATACCAACAGGTAATAAATGCATCAAAAATGGCTGATGACAATCGCATCATTCCGTCTGCAGTTTCAATCAACGAATAATTCTTTTGTCTTGCAACCGTAGAAAACATAGATAACCAATGTCCCGCAGGAGATACCTTCAAAACATTGATGGTTGCATGTCCGTAATGGACGGAAGCATTTGGATTATCATCCCAATACCACGCGGTTTTCAAGTGATTGGAATCTTTTTTATTCACTGTATCATATACCTGTTTGGTGATCGAATAGAAACGAGACGATTTTGATTTGCTGTATGGTTCTGGTTGCTCGTAGCTAAATTCCTTTACAGAATGAATTAACACAGGACGAATTCTTCCCCAGTTGGGCTCTATGGCTTCCATGAAATCTGGGGGTGTTTGTTCCCATGATCCAGCGTTGTTCTTGGTTAAGAAAAATTCTCTTCCACGGAAATATGAAAATGAATCACTTTTCGACCATTTAACGATGTGTGAACCCACCGAATCGCCATAATTGATAGATGCTTCAAACATGGATTTAGACATTTTGTCTTTGTAGAAATCCAGTTGGCGATTGCGGAAATTGGCAATGGTATCTTCTTTGTATACCAATTTCTTGCTCACATAAGTATGTGCCGCCATGGCCACCAAGTCTAAGCAATATTTTTGCGATGTATCGGGTAGGGGGCCTTGTTTCAATCCATTCATCATGGAAGAAACACTGTTGTATTCATCGTAAAATGGCACTAAAGCCTCATACGCTGCGATGGATGCATAAACATATCGTCTAGAACCAACTGGCGCGGCAACACGGTCAACCACGATGGCATTTTGAATAGCCATATTGCAAGTAGAAAGAATGTCTTTTTGGATGATTTTGTTTTCGGTTTCCTTGGATTGGTTACAAGATGCTTGCGAAAACACAATCAACATGGCACTCAATAGCGAGCCGAATGAATAGAGTCTCATTTTCATGTATGGTAAAATTAATAAAAAAAGGCACGCAAATTTGCGTGCCTTCAATATCTAAAACAATGACATTTATTGGTTTTCTTGATCTTCCAAGACAATACCTGATACGCCTTTGTATGGAGAAGCAATATTCACAACCATTTTCAAACGTTTGATGTTATCCACGCGCTTGGTCATTCTGCTTCTGTTTTTTGCTTCTTTTCTTTTTAGTTTAGTAACAGCCATTTTCTTACAATTAGGTCGCAAAAATAACAATTTTCTACCAATTGTCAATCACACATTCAAAAGTATTTACAATCTTTTTCCATTCACATCATAAAATTCGATGTTACCAACCCCTTTGGTCTTCCAAATGCCATTCGCACCGGCTGATAAATAGCCGTTGCCATTATTTAAATGAACCATTTTTACGGATCCGTTAACCGTTACTTTGGCATAGCTCGCAGCGATGGGAGATTTCACAAACTGCACACCTTGCGCCTGTGATTTGCCATTCATGGTCTTATATCCACGCAATTTGCCATTGTTGTTGGCAATGAGTACTCTTACCTCATTTTTGGGACCTGGCACAATCATCATGGATTTTCCATCATCTTGGTTATAAAGGCCATTTCTAGAGCCTGATTGATACCTAAAAGTGCCGCCATAGTTGAACAAAACAAAACTCGGTTGGGCATCGTCTCGGCCATGCGGAACCCGAGTGTTATAATTGTTACCAGTACATAAAATGTCTTCGTATCCGTTGCCATCAACGTCGAAATTGGTAATACCAAACAATGGCCCTGCTTGGGCCCACATTGGCATTTCTGTAAATGAAAATTTACCGCCATTGTTCACAGCGATAAAGCTCGAAAACATGTTTGCCGTTAAACTATTTTGCTTCAATACATCGGCACCAAAGATTTCTTCCATGGTTTTCCCTGCAAAGTCGTTGTACGTGGTGAATTTTTTATTGATAAAGAACGGATAAGCCTTTCCCATTTCGTCCATCGTAAATAGGGGATAGTCTGCACCTCCGTATTGATAGCTCATCGCAATGTCTTGTCTGCCATTTCCATCAAAATCGGCCCAAAATACTTTAGAGGGGCTGCCAACTTTTGCCTGGATGAAGCTGTTGTTTCCCTTATTACCCACCACATAATCAATATCTCCATCATTGTCAATGTCCATCGGCAAAATGCTATTCATCCAACCCGATATTGACGCATCGCCCACTTCGCCCGTTTTATTTACGAATTTCCCGCCGCTATTTTCCATGAAAATCAGGGGCATCCATTCTCCAGCGAGCAATAAATCTGGTTTGCCATCGCCACTAAAATCACTGAATACCGCTGAGCAGATCATCCCTGCATTCTCTAAATCCGGTGCCAATGCTGCGGTGACGTCTCTGAATTTACCCCCGTTGTTTTGCAATAAATAACTGCGTACTTCCAATGTGGGCCAGTTGCCAGGCATAACTCTTCCGGCGACAAACAAATCTAAATCTCCGTCACCGTCAAAATCGGCGGAAGTTACGGAACTAGAACTACTGATCACTGATGGTAATAATCCTTTCCCCTCTGAGAAATTCCCCTTGCCATCGTTGATGTATAATTTGTGCTCATATTTGTTCGAAGGCCACTCGAATTCTGAACCTCCCACTGCCACATATAAATCCAAGTCTTTGTCGCCATCGGCATCAAATAGTAAAGAACCCATCACATCGGCATCCAATTTACCCCATGGCTGACTGGCAGCGGGTACGTAACTGCCCGCATCATTGTTTTGTTGTAGAAACAATTTAGAACCGCTGCTCTCGCGCGCATTTCCAATGAAAACATCAATAAGTCCGTCGCCGTTTACATCACCAGACGACATGCCAGGTCCCAGTGTGGTGTAACGATGAGGCAGGAGTGGTTCACGTTTAAAATCTGGGTTCTCTTGTTCCACATGGGCGAAATTCAAATTCCATAAATCACCATTTTCTTTGAAATATTGAATATCGTTTGCTCGGATCACGTTGGGGTCCCATTGGGTGTTGGCATCGGCACTATTCACAACCAAGGTTTGGTCTGCGCTGATGTTTTTGATGATCTGAGCCTTGCCGTTGGGCCATAATACAATGAGTTCACTGAGTGTTTCTCGTTCCCCCAATCCAATGTGTGCAATGGGCTCTGAAGAGCTTTGATAACCTCTGGCCGATTGTATTTCAAATTTGCGGAACTGGCCGGTAGAGTCCGAAGCATACAATTGACAACCGATACCAAAACGGTTCATTGATTGATCTCCTTTGCATTGCACGTTTAAAAAGTGGTTTTGTGTATTTACGTTTTTATAAATGAGCGGAACCTCCCCCTGATTACAAACCACCAAATCCATTCTGCCGTCACCATCCAAATCACCAGTTGCAGAACCTGTGCTCAAGGTTAAATCCTCGAGTCCAACCTCAGTGGCTCGATTTGTAAAACCTTGTCCACCATTGTTTTGAAAAAAGAAATTCTGGATTTTTTCATACGGCAGTTTTTTTAACAACTCGTCATGTGTTAAGCCACGTTTTTCTTGTTGTTCTACTGTGCTTTGGTAGAAAATGAAATCCAAATTTGTTACATCTCTGTAATAGCCATTGGATACGAAGATATCTGTAAATCCATCATCGTTAAAATCAGTTAAAAGTGGACTCCAACTCCAATCAGACTTGGCAACCCCATACAAATAGGAGAGGTCCGAAAAATGGCCATTCCCCAAATTCATTTGCAAGTTGTTTTTCATGTATTGGTGTTTGTAGCCATTTTTTATACCCACCATTGTATAGTCATAGTCTTTGGGGCCCATCAAACCCATATATCGCCTTGGGCTTTCAGAGAGCATATCAACGGTGATTAAATCACTAAAACCATCATTGTTTACATCGGCAACATCACTTCCCATTGAATTGGTGCTGGAGTGCTTGAATGCAGCATCAAATTGATCGGTAAATGTTCCATCTCCGTTGTTCACGTAATAACAATCCGGCACGTGGTAGTCGTTACACACATAAAGATCTGTATATCCATCGTTGTTGTAGTCTGCTGCTGCCGCGCTCAAGCAGTATCCCATTTTTACAACCCCAGCGGTTTGAGAAACGTCTGTAAATTTATTGCCATCGTTTCTAAAAAAATGTTGCTGATTGAATTCATCCATGTTCAAAGTAGGGGTGAATTTGGTGTTGATGTTTGAGAAAAATTGATCTGCGTGATTACCCAAATAAAAATCTAAATCCCCATCCTTGTCGTAATCAAAGAAAGTGGCACAAGTGGCGTTTCCACCATCATCCACGCCCCATTCTTTGGCAGATTCCTTGAAGGTGCCATTTTTTTGGTTGATGAACAACAAATTGCGTTTTGACTGCTTCAACTGTTTTGGTCCGGATGAACAAGCATAGATATCTAGCCATCCATCATTGTTTACATCAACCATACTCACCCCGCTTATCCATTGCTTCGTTCCAGTTCCGCTGGCTTCTGTGATGTCCTTGAATTTGAAATCGCCTTCGTTCAAATAGAGTCGAGACGACTTTTCATTGCCTGAGAAATACAAATCATTCTTACCATCGTTGTTGATATCGCCGATGGCAACGCCACTGCCGTTGTATAAGTAGTGATAAGTAAATTGGTTCAAGCTATCATTCTCTGGAACGGTATTCACAAAATCAATCCCTGTGGTTGAGGGATCCATTTTTTCGAATAGCTTTTCTACATTTTCATTGTCGCCTCCGCCACAAGAAACCATTACTGCACCAATTGCAATGGCAGAAAAACAAAGTTGTGCGAACTTTTTTGTTTGCATAAATATAATCCTTACAATAATACGGAATTCTATAATTACTTCCTTACCTGATCTACCCGCAAAAAGGTAAACAAAAACAAGGTAAAGGCCCATAAACTACTACCTCCGGCTGAGATAAATGGGAGAGGGATACCAATGGTTGGAACCAATCCCATGGTCATGCCAATATTGATCGACATATGGAAAAATAACACTGAGGCCAATGAATAGCCCAATACGCGTCCGAAAGTTGTTGACTGTCGTTCCGCCAAAATAACCAATCGAAAGAGCAGCCCACAGAATATCAATAGAAAAAGCGAACTTCCTACAAAACCCCATTCTTCGCCAATGGCATCGAAAATAAAATCCGTATGTTGTTCCGGCACAAAACCCATCTTGGTTTGAGTACCCTTGAGATAACCTCGGCCCCACATTTCCCCCGCACCAATGGCTATTTTAGATTGTTTCAAGTTAAAGCCTAGTCCGCGATCATCTTCCTTCAATCCCAAAACCAATTCAATGCGATCTCTCTGATATTGTTGTAAAATGTTTAAGTAAAATTTACCTACAATCGTGTAGAAAGCGGAGGAAAGTACGGCGATGGTTGTTACTAAAATCGAAATGCCTCGATCTTTTCGAACAAAAAACACAATGATTGATCCCAATCCGAGCAAAAATCCATACCCATAAAAACTAGAAATCCCTGTGGCTTCACTGATAATTCTAAAAATGGCCAAAATACCCAACCATACAGCACTGAGCAAGATGTAGCCAGGAAGGCCTTCTCTGTATAGGACCAAGAAAAACGACAGAAAAACCAGGGCACTTCCCGTATCGTTTTGAATCAAAATGATCGCCATGGGAAGCAAAAAAATACCCAATGATGTGGCAATGTTTTTTGTCCCTTGGAACCGTATTCCGTAAGTGCCCAAGAATTTTGCCAATGCCATTGCTGTGGCAACTTTTGCAAATTCACTCGGCTGTATACCAAAACCACCAAATCCAAACCATGATTTCGCGCCGGAAATTTCTCGACCCAAGAACAATACCGCAATGTTCAATCCAACAGCAATCGCATAAAAACCATAAGCGAAGTAATCAATGACCACAACATTGGAGAATACAATGGTAAAGATAATCATGATGGCGCCGAAAACAAAAACTAGCTGTTTAATAGCTATGTCGGACAAGGAATAAAATGCTTGATTCACATCAGAGGTTGCGCTGGCAATACTTATGAATCCAATGAAAATCAAAACCACGTAGAGAAAAACAGACAATCCGTCTATCTTCTCTTGGTTATTGCTGGTCATTGGGCTGTATCTCATTATTGAATCACACTGGTTTTGATGCGTTCTTCCATGGCTGGTTTTGATGATTCAGCCGTGCCGTTGATGTACTTTTCAATCATTAAATTGGCGATGGGTGCAGCCCAAGTTGCTCCAAACCCTCCATTTTCAACCAATACTGCGATGGCTATTTTGGGGTTGTCTTTAGGTGCGAAAGCGATGTAAATGGAGTGGTCTTTTCCGTGAGGGTTTTGAGCCGTTCCTGTTTTTGCGCAAATTTCAATGCCCTCAATGCCTGTTCCATTTGCGGTTCCTCCGGGTTTGGTAACATCAGACATCCCATCAATCACATACTGAAAATATCTCGGATCAACGGTGGTGAAGTGCTTGATTTTGAATTTTCTGTCCCATGCGGTATCGCTGTAGCCTTCAATTCGTTTGATCAAATGTGGTGAATAATACCACCCGCGATTGGCAAGAATGGCAGCAGTATTACACATCTGCAAAGGGGTGAGCAAAATTTCGCCCTGTCCGATACTCAAAGAGATGATCGTGCTACTTTTCCAACGATCGCCATGCCTGCGGTCTAATTGCCCAACAGACGGAATATTCCCCTTAGATTCTCCCAATAAATCGATGTTCAAAGGACTTCCCAAGCCAAACGACCTCAAATGCCTTTCTAGTGCCGCATAACCCACTTTCACATCGTTATATTTGGGGTTGTCAATAATATCTCTGAAAACCTGACAGTAATAACTATTACAAGATATTCTCACAGAACCCCGTAAATCCAATGGACCACCATGTGGGTGACATCCAACACGAATGCTGCCTAGTCGGTATCCGCCATTGCAACCATGCGTGGTTTCTGGGGTTAAAACACCTTCTTGCATGGCAATGAGTGCCATGACCGTTTTAAATGTTGATCCAGGTGGGTAAACACCTTTTACAGCTCTATTGTAAAGCGGTTTTTGTGGATCTCGCAACAGTGTTTTGAAGGTTTTGGCTCGATCTCTGCCCACCATGGTATTGGGGTCGTAATCGGGGTTATTGATAAATGCCAGAACTTCTCCAGATTTTGGTTCAATAGCAACGATACTGCCTTTTTTACCGTTCAACAAAAGCCTGCCATATTCTTGTAATTCAAAATCCAGACTGCTAATCACATCTGGTCCGGCAGTGGCGGGATAATTGAATTGAGTGTCCTTAACAACACCTCTTTCAGTATAAGTTCTGTCTTGCCAAACCGTTTTAACACCTTTTATTCCCCTGATCTGTTTTTCATAATAACGTTCTAGACCAGTGATGCCCACCAAATCTCCAGGCTGGTAATAATCATCCGATTCTATCAATTCTTCATCCGCCTCACCCAAATAACCCAGAGCATGCGACAATGTATTGGTAGCAAACTGTCGGTCAGTTCTTGATTCTATGAAAAATCCATCCAATCGATAAATGTTCTCTCTCAATAGGGTGAATTGTTTGTTCGATAAGTTGGAATAAAACAGCGCTGAATTATTGAATGAGTTGTTTTTCTGTCTTTTCTTGGCTCGAACGCGGGCATCGGCAATCAATGCACGTACCGCTGGCATGTCCAATTCCAAAATGGAACAGAGTAGGCCGGTGTCTAGTTTCTTGATTTCAAAGGGGAATACCGATAAATCATACATCTGCGTACTGTATACCATCAATTTCCCTTTTCTATCAAAAACATTGCTTCTAGATGGGTACAATGTGATCTTATTCAGGGCATTGTTGATCGCCATGTTCTTGTATGGAACCTCGCCCAATTGCAAACTGGCCAATCGAATGGTGTAAATGGCAAAAACGAAAATGATTAAACCAAAATATACAAACTGTTTGGATCTGTTTTTATCCATGGGTTATCGTTTTCCTGTTAACAAACGGAACATTTGAATAAAAAACACCGTAGCCACTGAACTGGTGAAACTAATCCAAAGGATGGTGAAAAAAGCCGACCATCTAAAATAGTCAAAGGTAAAAAAGACCAAATGGTGCAAAAAGACGATTGAAAATACGTAAATGTAATACCATTGCCACCCTTTGTAATCTTCGTGCATGCTCAACAATCCTTGCAACTGCATGCTGTTTTCGTCCAAAAAGTATCGGTCAATGTGGTATTTGATGTAAACAATGCTCACACAGGCTGCGGTATGCATGCCCATACTTCCGCCAAATGCGTCTATGACCAAGCCAAAGAAAAATCCACCGATCAACATGCCAAATTTGTTCGCTGAAATAGGGATATTCAGGAATAACAATAAATAAGGCATGGGTTTGATCCACCAAGCAATGTTCACCTCCTGAAAGATGAATGTTTGCACCAAGGCCAACAAAATGCCAGAAACAATATATCTAAGGATTTCTATCACTGTTGCTTTCTGAATTATCGGTGGGAGTGATTTGATTCAATACATCCAACTCCTTTTGATGAATGTTTCGAACCACGGAAACAACATCGAGTTGACTGAAGTCGGTAGCCAATTTTACTTTGATTTTGTGAAAATTGGATTTCAGGTTTGAGCTGGCCGATTCGATGCTACCAATAGGTATGCCCGCTGGGAAAAGCAAAGAATAATTGGAAGTATACAATTTCATCCCCGCCTTTACTTTCACAAATCGATTCACTTCTTCTAAATCTGCGTGAAACGGATCTTCTCCATTCCATGAAACAACACCTTGGCTCGTTTTTAAATCATAAAAATAAGGAGTAATTTCAAATTTTGAATTCAGCACAGACATAACCAAAGAGTAGTGCTCGGCTGATTCAACCACAACGCCTACGATGCCCATCGGACAAACTACTGACATATGTCGTTTGATTCCATCTTTGAAACCTCTATCCAATACGATGAAATTGTTTTGATCATTCACGCTGTTTCGAATTACTCGCGCATGGATGTATTCGTATTTAACAAAATTCCCTGTATTGGTGTCCCTGTAGGAACTGTCTCGCTTGGGAGAGTTGTAAGTCAAATTCCAATTCAACTGCTGCTTCAATAAAGTATTCTCCGCAATCAGTTGTTGATTTACATTCCTTAGGTTGAAATATTCTTTGATATCGGCTTTTGATTTATCAAGTTGTCTGTGCACACCCAAGGCTTGACCGAAGAAAATACTGTGTTGATAAAAGTGGTAACGAAAAATCTGCGTCACCGCGCTGAGCAGCAATAGCGCAAATAGGAGGGGATGTGCTTGATTCCGTATCCAACGGAATATGACCATCATGGTTTAAAGGGATTAAGCCGTCATTAAGAATTTGAAACGACCAATGTTCTTCAAAGCCGTACCAGTACCTCTCACAACAGCGCGCAAGGGATCTTCGGCAATGTGAACTCGCAATTTGGTTTTTGCCGCAATTCGCTTATCCAATCCACGCAACAATGCGCCACCACCGGTTAGCCAGATTCCATTCGACAGAATATCGGCACTCAACTCTGGTGGAGATTGCTCCAAAGCCCTTAATACAGCTTCTTCAACTTTCATGATGCTTTTGTCCAAGGCACGCGCGATTTCACTGTAACTGACAATGATTTGCTTCGGAATCCCGGTCATCAAGTCCCTTCCGAAAACAGCGTAATCTTCGGGAGGTGTATCCAATTCTTGCAATGCAGAACCGATATGGATTTTAATTTTCTCTGCAGTTCTTTCACCAATCAACAAATTGTGCTCTCGGCGCATGTACTCCAAAATATCCAAGTTGAATTCATCACCTGCAACACGAATGCTCTCATCACACACAATACCACCCAAGGCAATAATTGCGATTTCAGTGGTTCCACCTCCAATATCAACGATCATGTTGCCCTGGGGTTGAGTGACATCAATGCCAATACCCACGGCAGCAGCCATCGGTTCGTGAATGAGATAGACTTCTTTCGCGCCACTTCGCTCTGCTGAATCTTTTACGGCACGTTTTTCGACTTCAGTAATACCACTGGGAATACAAATAACCATTTTCAACTGTGGAGAAATCCAACGTTGCTTTTGATTCATCATTTTGATCATTCCGCGAATCATGTGCTCAGCCGCTTGGAAATCTGCAATTACTCCGTCTTTCAATGGACGAATCGTTTTGATTCCTTCATTTTCTTTACCAAACATTTGCATTGCATCTTTACCGATCGCAATCACGTTTCCGGTATTTCGCTCAATGGCGATAATACTCGGTTCGTCAACCACCACCTTGTCTTTGTGGATAATCAAAGTATTGGCAGTGCCTAAGTCAATAGCAAGCTCTTGGGTAAGAAAACTGAAAAAACTCATGGGTTATAAAGTGTTCTGCAAAATAAACACAAATCCCCACATTTAGCATAGCATTTTTCAGTAATTTCTTAAAAATTCCAAGTCATACATACATGTTGGATTGGTACAAGGATTTTACCTTCCTTCAGCCCCCAAGCCATTTCATAGCGAATTGGCATTTTAAACACCAGAAATGAAACACCCAAACCACTTCCTGCGATCCAAGGATTTCTTTTGGCAGTTACTCGAATCACAGAGTTGGGCGATGTAATTATAACTGTATTAAAGGGGTTGTTGGAATTGGCCGGCGACGCACCAATGAAGCATGTACCCAAATCTAAAAATATGTAAAGTTTGAGGGATTCACTCAAGGATGATTTACTCACCTTCCAGTTATATAGTGATTGCGGAATGAAATGGAATTCTGCATTGAATACCGCGCTTGATGACCCCAGTCTTTCACCATTTAAAAAACCCCTCACATTTCCCGCAAATTTGCGATAAACGTAATTTTCGTGATTCTCAACTTGATTCTTTAAATCCAAATTCCATTGGTCTTTGATCATCCAACCCTGTGAACCTCCAATCCAATATTGCGTTTTGATTTCACCAATGCTGTGGGTTAAATGGACATTTGCCTTTATTGTCGTTCCCCTGCCAATGGGCAGCTCAAATTTTGTTTTCCATTCCAAATCCATACCGTTTCCAAAACTTCCTTGGAACTGTTTATATCGGGCTAAAGAAACTACACCTGCGGATTGCAGGGCATACCTCAATTTGGGTTGAGAGTGATTGCCATTTTTCGACCATAAAGTAGAAAAGAAAATACCGTGGTAACCCGCAATTTTGTCTGGTGAAATGCTGGAAAAAGGCCGGCTGATTTTATTTGCAATCCTGTCGTTTTGAAACATGAACCCACCGCCGAAATCCCATTGTCGACCGTAACGCTTGTTCAATCCCAATTTGAAAAGATTGGCACTGTTTTGTTTCAGGGTAAATTCGTTTTGATTGTATGTTCTGTTTCTATGTAGGAATTCTTGCCAAATTCTAATGCCACCAATTTCAATATCTTGATAAAACCGCACTGAAATTCGATTCATGGGTAAATTACTCAGCAATCCTATTTTGATTTGATGCTGATTCTGTTCGTTTTTTAAGTAAAAACGCAGCTCTGGTGACAACGGATGATTGTAAATTTGATTTGGTAAAACATTCGCTAAATATGGAAATTGCAAGGGATCTTCGTTGCTCAAATAAAGACCACCCATGGTTAAATTATACGGCGAAAATTTAGAAACTTTCGAGTAACCATCTGTCATGTAATTCAGATAATTGGGATTGTTTTTTTTTCGAATTAAATTCTTTTTTGGATAATTGGATATGTACTCCCAAGCAATGTTTTCATTTAAAATTGAACTGGAATCTTTCTTTAAATCTGTGTCCATTTCATGAATATTGCCATTGTCAATGTTATTTCCCTGAATCAGTTCTTTTAAATCGGAATTAGTGATCTTGGAAACCTCGATAATCCGAAAATAACTCTGATTGTTGGCATAGGAGAGTTCAATGATTTTGGTTTGAAGCGATATATGGTCAAAGAACGCACATTGTTGTACAAAATCACCTTCGATTTCCGATTTCCAATGATAATTTGAACTATCGCCCAATTCAATAAAATGTAAATACCATTGGTTTTTTTTCGATTGTAAATAACTCAAACGACGGTTGCTTTCAACAACAAATCCTTTGAATTGGTCCGTCAATGCCGCTGTGTCAGTGTATATGATAGACTCATGTCCATTCGTCAATTTCCTTTTAAACACCAACGTCTTCATGTTGGTGGAAAGGGTGTTTTCATCCACCGAAAATTCTGTACCAAGCTCAGTCTTTTTCCATGCCACGCGATTGAAATCGAATGGAATCCATAGGCTCTGGTCGATGTTCTTATTCAAATCCGCCGACAAAACATATGCAATGCCCCAACTGTAAAACAAGCCCACTGAATTATTGAGGTTCGGAACCCCAGTAAATGTTGGCCTTTTCCGATCTTTCAGAGACCGAATGATGTTTCCGTTGGTGTCGATGTGCCAAATGTCACCGACTGGTTTTTGAGCGAATGATAGGTACGTGGCCTCGTTGTTGTCCCCCGAAATGTTGGCACGGGCACTGGCCGATTGAACTATTGTAACAATCGGAAAATTGAGGTCGTTGGTTAACCTCGCATGTGGTGCTTTGTAGATGGTTTTTTGTTTTGATTTTGAATAGAATTCAATGATCTCGAAATCCGAAGAAAACCTTTTCAACAAATAGTTGCTGCTTCCACTCAAGGAATGGGCGTCTAAAATGGGCTCATGGTTGTTTTTTAGTATGAGTTCATTTGTTTTCTTAAGCTCTTGTTTCGATGTGTTTTCCCAGGTTGATTTTTGCCACTGTACACATGATTTACCTGTTAAATATTCAAAAGCAGATTCCAAATTGCTTGTGTACTTTACCACAAACCATAAATTGGAATACGCCGATTTACCGTATTGTTTTTCAATCTGATACCAAATACGCCGACCATAAACCTGTTGGGCGATGGGCTCAATGACGTTGATGTTCTTAAAACTGCCTTTGTTTTGAAAGTACCTGTATTCAGCCTCAGCATGAATGTCCCATCCCAATGAAGCCCAATGGGCGAAAAAGCCTTGGGAAAACCAATTGGGTATTTTGTAATTGCCAGAGCGACTCATTTTTTGCTGAATGCTGCTGCCATTCAAAAATTCATTTAACACAAAATGAGCCAAGCAATATCTCATTTGCAAGCGAATATGGCTAAAATGGGTGCCCATGTATATGGGGTAGTGGTTGGTCGTTGCTGTCGTATTGCTTTTTGAAAATCGTTCCGTCCATACCAAATGCTTTTGCAATGCATTTTGGTAAGGCACAACTTGGTTGAAAAGTTGGATGTTAAAATGAGCAGATGATCTATACCCCAAAAGAGTCTCTAGCTCTTGAATGTCTCTGCTGCAAAGAGCAAAAATCGAATCCAGAGTAGTTGCTGGGATTTCGGCCTGTGGATCCTCAATTTCCGATTTTACATCTACCACAATTCTGTTGAACTGATAGGTTTGCGAATGCAGAGAACTAGGTAGTAGGATTTGAATGAGTGTGAATGGTATGAACACCCAGTTTTTAACAAGTCGAAAAAAGAAAAGGTTGCTAAAACAGAATTCACACATTTTCATGGCTGTGTGCCGAAGATACGAACAACAAACCCCAATCGCAAATGCCTCAATCTACTTACCTTTGTAACTATGAATTCATCCACAACAAACCATTTTATTGAATTAGAAAATCAATATGGAGCGCACAATTACCATCCATTGCCAGTAGTATTATCAATGGGTAAGGGCGTTTTTGTTTGGGATGTTGATGGCAAACGGTTTTTCGATTTTTTATCAGCTTACTCTGCGGTGAATCAAGGTCATTGTCATCCCAAAATCATTGCCGCACTGCAACATCAAAGCGAAAGAATTACATTGACAAGTAGGGCGTTCCACAATGATCAATTGGGTCCGTTTGAAAAGTATATCACTGAATTATTGGGATATGATCGTGTTTTGCCTATGAATACAGGCGTTGAAGGGGGAGAAACGGCCATTAAGCTCGCTAGAAAATGGGGATACCAAGTAAAGGGAATACCTGCAAACCAAGCGAAAATCGGATTTGCTTCCGGGAATTTCTGGGGTAGGACAATAGCCGCAATTTCTACATCGCAAGACATTGATAGTTATGGGGATTTTGGGCCATTTGTGCCTGGATTCGAAATCGTGCCGTACAATGATTTGGAAGCATTGGATCGTTTGTTGCAAAATGGGGATGTAGCTGCATTTATGGTAGAACCCATTCAAGGTGAGGCTGGTGTGATAGTTCCAGACGATGATTATTTGAAAGGCGTCCGTTCTTTATGTAACAAATACAATGTATTGTTTATTGCCGATGAAGTCCAAACAGGATTGGGAAGAACCGGTAAAATGCTGTGTTGCGACCATGCTGATATCAAGCCCGATATATTGGTTCTTGGAAAAGCACTCGGCGGTGGAGTATTTCCAGTAAGTGCCGTACTTACTAGCGATGAAGTGATGAATGTACTGCACCCAGGTCAACATGGCTCTACTTTTGGTGGCAATCCAATGGCCTGTGCCGTTGCGATGGCTTCACTGAAAGTGTTGGTTGATGAAAATTTGATCGATAATGCGGCCGCTATGGGTGAAGTATTCAGGGAGAACTTAAGAAATATTGCTTCTCCAATTATTTCTGAAGTGAGAGGTAAGGGTTTGTTAAACGCAATCGACATCCTTCCATTTGGCAACGGTAAAACGGCATACGATGTGTGTTTGGCATTGAAAGACAATGGGTTGTTGGCCAAACAAACCCATACCCACACCATACGATTCGCCCCCCCGTTGACCATTACTAAAGACGAAATACAGAAAGCCTCTGAGATTATATCAAATACAATTCGTGAAATTGCGAAATAATATCTAGGAATTTTCGTATTTTTGCAGTCCAGCTCGGGTGGCGGAATAGGTAGACGCGCAGGACTTAAAATCCTGTTTTCAGTAATGAGAGTACGGGTTCGATTCCCGTCCCGAGCACAAATGAAGAAGATTGTATTATCAATCGTTCTAATTGTTGCTATTTCTTGCAATAACCATCGTAATTCGGTAAGATTTATCAGTGAAGCAGATACAACCTATTCCGAGGATGTAAGAAGCGTTTCTGCGAAGATCAACCAGAACCCCAATGATGCTGAACTCTATTACAAAAGAGGCAATACGTTTTATTACGAAAAACGATTCAAAGACGCCATCCTCGATTTTGATGTTGCCATAACACTCAACAACAACCAACCCTTATATCATCTGCGCTGCGCAGAGTCTTGGATTTCATTGGATTCAACCAATTCGGAGAAAACCAAATTGCACCTCCTAAAAGCCATTGAATTAAAACCCAATTACTATGCGGCGATGTCTTTGTTGGGTAAGTATTACTTGGCAAGACAACAATACAAAGAAGCCGTAGATAGTTACACCAAACTATTAAACGAACCCGAATTTTCAGATGAGTCTTATGTGATGATTGCTGTGGCGTATAAAGAACAAAAAGATACGTTGAAAGCCGAAGCGATTATCGATAAAGCGCTCACAGTAAATCCCCAAAATTTTAATGCGGTGATGCAAAAGGTGCTTATTCTTTTCAACAGGAATGATGTCCAATTGCTTCAATGGTCAAACAAAGCCATTCGCATGAATGAATTTAGCGATGAAGCATTATACACACATGCCCTGATTCTTCAAAAGCAACAAAAGTATTCAGACGCCGTGAGTTATTATGAGCGCGTGGTAAAAGTGAATCCAAATCATACACTGGCTCATTACAACGTGGCAGTGATTCAATCTTTGTTTGATAACTATGAGGAAGCCATCGATTGGAGCGATAAAGCATTGGACCTAAATCCCGAATTTGCCCAAGCCATGGCACTCAAAGGCTATTGTTACGAAAAAATGGGCAATAAAAAAGCGGCCCTGCAAGAATACAAAGCCGCTTTATCTGTGGATCCTTCCTTGAAATCTGCTAAAGAAGGTTTATTAAATGTTCGCTAATCAACGCTTTTTCAATACCACTTTAGAGTATATTTTCTCTGTGGTTCCTCCGAAATTGTAAAGATAAGTTCTGCGAAGAACGATTTGTTCTCCAGTGAGCGATGCAATGTCCCATGTGTAATTAAAAACAGTCACTTGAACTGCGTCTGCGCTTGCCATGCTCCAAGATTTTTTCTCAGTCAATGATTCTGCAGGGTCACATTTTACAGTTGAACGGTTAACTTCAACTTGTGAGGTGGAAATGAAGTTGTAGAAATCGTCTTTCGCACAGGCTTCTATGTTATCAAAATTGTCCTGACTAGAACTGTCATTCCAAGAACTCAACTCCCAAGCGTGCATCATAAATACTTCTTGCTTGGTTTTTCCACTGATGTCAATGGCCCCTGAATTGGATCCGCCAGACTCACAAGATGTTGCAAAAAACATTGCAACCGCCGATAAACTAAAAATCAATTTTTTCATAATGTGTTCCAAATATAAGTACCGTTTGCAATCTCCCCAAACATCATTTCAAATCATTAATTACTTCCGCCGCCATTCTCAGTCCAAAAAGTGCAGGCATGAATGAAATCGTGCCGTAAAATGACTTTTTAAAGTTGCTACCGTCGGTCAATCGAACCGAGTCTCTGCAAAGCTCCCCCTTGTTAAACACCGTTTTAAAACCTGTGAATATGCCATGCTTGTGTAATCTTTTCCTGACGTTTTTTGCGAACGGACAGTTGAAGGTATTGCCAATGTCTGTGACATCTACCAGAGACGCATCCAACTTTCCACCGGCACCCATGCTAGATATCAACCTTTGGCCATTTTCAATGCAGCTTTTAATCAGAAACACTTTGGGAGTCACAGAATCGATGCAATCCATTACGTAATCGTACTTTTCACTTGCTACCAACTCACGCGTGTGCTCCGGTCTTTGAAAAGAATCAATCACAGTAAGATTTACATCGGGGTTGATATCGCGAATGCGCTCTGCCATTAACGTTGCTTTTTTGAGGCCCACCGTGCTGGTTAATGCGGGCAACTGTCTGTTTTTATTGGTTTTATCCACGATGTCGCCATCAATGATGGTTAAATTCCCTATCCCAGCGCGAGCGATAAACTCGGCCGCAAAGCTCCCCACGCCTCCAAGGCCAACAATCAAAACCTTGCTATTCGCCAATTTTTCAACGGAATCTTTTCCAATGAGCAGTTCGGTGCGTTCTAACCACGATAAATCCATAACTGCAAATTTAACATCATTCTAAGTACCTTTGTTTTCTATGGAAAGATTGAGGAAATTTTGTGCCCTTTCACTACTGATTTTTAAATTCATTGAAACTACCTCTGCGCAAGAATTGCGCAGTTTGCCCAACAGTGAATACAAACAAATATTGAGTCCCAGTGCACAGATTTTTTTCAATCCTACCCTCAGAGCAGCATTGGTTCCATCGTACAATGGGAAATTCGATGCTCAAATGTTGGTCAATGAGGAATTTGTTGTGCCTTCGGCTGTTGATTTGTCATCTGAAATACCAGATAAAGACAATGCCAACCTTCGATTATTACACATTCAATTCGATGCTACATCATGGAATTCATTGATTGAAAGTGAAGGTTTGCTTTACATAGATGTATCGAGTCGAATTAACAGTCCTAGAATGTTGAACGATACTGCCAGAATCCATAGCAGAGTTCACTTGGCCGAAGAGGGTTTGCAAAACAATTTGAGTCAAAATTATACTGGCAAAGGTGTGATGGTTGGCGTGGTTGATATCGGGTTTCAAACAGATCATCCTACGTTTTATAGCAAAGATGGAAAGCGATACCGTGTGCACAAATTTTGGAATCAACAAAGGGTAGGGACTCCGCCAACAGGATTTAATTACGGCACCGAATACGGTGATTCATTGTCCATTGTTTCAGCGATTGACGACGATGGTTCTCATGGTACCCATGTGGCGGGAATTGCGGCTGGTTCTGGATTGGCATCGCCAAATTTGAAATACAGGGGCATGGCGTCAGATGCCGATTTAGCATTTGTAGGAATCAAATATGCCAACGATACATTGGGTGGAAGCGGTTTGGGTGATTACGTTGTGGCAAATCCTACCATCATCGATGGGTATAAATATGTATTTGACTTGGCAGAAAAGCGAGGGATGCCCGCCGTTTGTAATTTGAGCTGGGGCATGCACACAGGACCACACGATGGCACATCGCTGTTTGATCGCTCGGTAAAGTCATTGGTTGGATCGGGTAGAATTGTGGTAGGCGCTGCTGGTAACGACGGCCGAAACCAAATGCACATATACGCCCAAACGAAATCCGATACTGTGTTTACCTTAGCCCTGGATAACAATAGGAAAAACCATCCACGCGAAAACGTGATGACAGACATTTGGGGTGGAGTGGGCGATAAGTTGAGCGTGCAAATTTCTTTGGTTGACACTTTTGGAAACAGGATTGTTAATGTTCCATGGAATGTGGCCGGTGATTGTGTCAATTGTGGATCATATAAAAAGATGTATCACAAAGGGACCGACACCCTATGGGTCATCGCTTCGGAACAAGTGTATCCTTTAAACAACAAACCCAATTTGTTTCTGATTATCGAACACAATCGACCGCAAAATGGATACATTCAATTGGGGTTAACGAGCTCGGGTGAAGTTCATGCTTGGAATTCTGGGCAGGCTTATCGTTGGACATCCGGGCACTTTTACGATGGTCATAAAAATCAAAAATTCGGAACCAAGTTTATTGCAGGTATAGCCGAAGGTTCTGTTGGAGAAAATGGTGGATCAGGCACGCACACTTTAACCGCTGGAGCTTACATCAATAGAAATGAATGGACCAATTTTGAAGGCAAATATTTCAATCAGCCTTGGCATGTAGTGGGAGATATCGCAGGATTTAGTAGTCGAGGTTTGATGCCAAGTACCAAGGATTTTCCGAATGGACGTATCAAGCCCGATGTGATCGCTCCGGGGCAGATGATTGCATCAGCATTGCATAGAAGACAGGTTCCGGGTTGGTTAAACAATGAAATTGTTCACAAAACCACCTACAACGGGCAAGATGTTTACTATGCGATGTTTTCTGGGACGTCGATGGCATCCCCACATGTTGCTGGGATCGTGGCCCTGTATCTACAAGCAAATGAATGGTTAACACCCGCTGAAATTCGACAGCTGTGGAGACTCACCGCCAGAAAAGACCAGTTTACCACCAATGATTCCAATGGAAACAGCGGCTATGGCAAAATTGATGCTTTTGAAACATTGAAAATCATTGATAAATATGCCAGCATAAAAAACAATGAATTGAAATCTGGATGGATGTCCTATGTGAATCAATCCTCAGAACTCATCGTTTCTAATTCGAAAAATCCCCATTGGAGTGGTGAAATTTTTCTGTATGATATAATGGGGAAGATGGTGTGTAAAAAGAGCGTAAATCCCAATCAAATCATAGATTTATCGCAATTATCTGATGGAATTTACACTGGGTGCATTTACGACTCAAAAACAGGTGAAAAATACACTTTCAAAGTGGTTAAATGATCGTAGTTTCTTAAAAGCGAGCGCATAAAGAGGGTTCCGGCCATCTCTCTTACTTTTGTTGCAAATATTCCAAATAGGGCAGTATGTACCTATCTTTTTTCTGGGGATAAATGTCCGCAATCGTCACCATAATTCCAGATTCCTCTACATTGCCAAAATGGTCATTGACTGAGGTGCCAAATGCCCGCATTGTAGGGCTCAAATTCATGTAGTTATTAAACAAAGGAGGGATGTTTTCGCCCAACTCACGAACGCGGGTATTCAATAACTTATGGCCGTCTTTGTATTCCAAACCCACCAACTTCTCCATGAAATCTTGGCATTCAAATTCCAACTGAATGGGGGTGTCGATTTTAACCAATTGATCGGGATCTGGGAAATAATGATGCATAAATCGCAAAATCGTATCTCTTGCTTCGCGATTGAAATCGGTATACATGGTGATTTTCCCGAAAAAATATTTCATCTCTGGGTGCATGACCACCAATGCGCCCAATCCATCCCATAAGTTGTCGAGAGAGAACAAACCTTTTCTGCTTCCTGCACTTGGCTGAAATTCAGGTTGAACAAAACTTCTACCCAATTCAATGGCGTAGGGGAAATAATCAGATTTCAATTTCTCAGAAAAGTCAAAAATCTCTCTCGTTGATAAGTGGAATTCGCCATTTTCGTCTTTTGTATCTTTGCATAAAACCACGCGATATCCACCCACAATGGCTTTTTCCGATGGGTCCCAAACTATCAACTGGCTGTAGGCGTATTTCCCCAAATCAAATTCATCGATATCAATAGACTTTCCGGTACCACCACCTGCAGCCCTGAAACTAACCTCACGCAAACGACCCACTTCTCTCATCAAATGGGGCTTGTTGTTCCCATTGAAAATGTAAATTTCGTTCGAAGCGTTGTTGGTAGGACGAACAAAAATATCTGACGTTAATTCAGCAATCAGTAATTCTCTTTCGATAGGGTCAATGATTTTCTCTGTCATGCCAGTTACACTCATTCGGTAAAAATAAGAAAATAATTGAGATTGATGATCAATCCAATTGAAAAGTGGCGTTTGGATTACCTTGAAGGGTGTAAACAAATTTCTTTAACTGTTGGGCTTCATTCCACACATTCTTTTTGTTGAAGATGCTAGAAGAGATTGGCTTCCCAATGGTTAAAGTGATTTCTTTGCCTTTTTGTTTGTACAATTCGTCAGCCAATGTCAACATTTCAATGTTGAATTTAATTCCAAGGAACTTTCGCCAATTCGCCAATCTATAAAAGCGATTCGAGTTACAACCATTCACATGAACTGGAATGATTGTGTAATTATACTGAATCGCTTTGGCGAGAAAACTTTTTTGCCAATCCAAATCCATAATCACTCCATCTATTTTTCTTGAACACAAGCCAGCAGGAAATACAATCATCATTTCACCCGAGGCGTAGGCTTGGTCTACCATTACCATGGAATCTTTGGCTTTTTTTCCAAATTTGTTCACAGGAATAAAGTTTTCTTTGAACTGGGGGATATGCGCCAAAACATCGTTTGCAATGATTTTAACGCTTTTTTTAATTTTCCCCACTTCGCTGAACAACGCCAAAGCATCCAATCCAGCCATTGGGTGATTGGCTACCACCACAACTTGGCCATTGTTAGGTATGTTGTCTTTGTTAATCACATGAATTGCACATTGCATTTCTTCGATTACGTTGGATGCGAAATCAGTGCCTCCATAACCGTGATATTTGCTCAAGATGTGGTTTAGGTCATCCTGATGCACAAAACCTTCAAACCAACGAATTACAAACCCTGGTAACCAACGCGAAAGCTTCGCGCTTTTTGAGGCGATTACTTGTTTAATGTCGATTTGTAATGGTTGGTTTTCCAATCTGTAATGGAGTTAATTTAGAATAGTTGCCTTGGTTGCATCCAATATTGCAAAAGACGCAGCCGAACTGTTGGCTTCAGAGTACACCCTCAAAACTGGTTCAGTACCGCTTGGCCTGATCATCACCCACGATCCATCGTGCAAACGGAATTTGAATCCATCAACATCCTCAACTGATACAACATTGAAACTTCCGAATGAATTGTAACTTCTTGATTTACATTTTTCAATGATGCTTTCCTTCAACTCATTGGTTAAGTGTAAGTCGTATCTTTCCACCGCGAATGAACCTACCTTCGAATACATGTCTTCAATCAATTGGGACACGGTTTTGCCTGTTTTTGCCATGTATTCCATCAAAACCAAACCCATCCATACGCCATCGCGCTCTGGAATATGTCCTTTAATGGCAATACCACCGCTTTCTTCGGCACCAATAAGAACATCCTCGGTAACCATGTATTCGCAGATGTATTTGAATCCAATTTTTGTAGTGATCGCTTCTAAACCTTTGAGGTCACAAAGTTTTTGCACTTTATCGCTCACAGAGAAGCTTTTTACCACTTTACCTGAATACCCTTTGAATGTGGTTAGATACTCAATCAACAACAAAATCAAATGATGTGAATCTACAAAATTGCCTTTTTCATCGAACCATCCAATCCTATCTGCATCGCCATCCGTAGCCAAACCGCATAAATACGATTCCTTTGACTGAATCAATGGACCTATTTCGGGCAAATTCTTCAAAATCGGTTCAGGAGCGCGCCCCTCAAAGCCAGGATTGTGATTGCCATGTATAATGGTGGCCTCCGGGAGTAATCTTTTCACTATCGATTGACCAGCACCGTACATCGCATCATAAACCAATCCAGAGGAGATAGAAGACAATGCATCCATATCAAATTGATTGATGCAGTGATTGTAATACATGGTTTCAAAATCCCCGTATTCAATCATTCCATTGTTTAAATACGATTCAAAAGTGTCGCCAGCGGCAACCAAATCGTTTGGGATCAAATTTTCCACCTTGGTTACTTCCGAAGGTATGGCAGGACCTCCATAATTGGCTTTGATTTTATAACCATTGTACGTAGGGGGGTTGTGACTCGCAGTCAGGATAATTCCAGCGCCCGAGTTCAATTGGTTGGCCGCCAATGAAATCATTGGGGTGGAAACAAAACCGTTCGAAATAATCACTTGAATTCCTTGAGCTGCCAACTGACGAGCAGTTTCTTTGGCAAACATTTCACCACCGAATCGGCAATCGTAACCCACAACGCAACTTTTTGGCAAATCACTATTGTTGAGCCATAGACCTGTAGCATTAGCAACGCGCCTTACGTTGGCTACGGTAAACTCATCGGCGATGATTTCTCGCCATCCATCGGTTCCAAATTTTATCTGATACATCTTAATCTCTTTTAAATTTAAACAAAGGCGTTTTCGCCAGTAATTTCCATGCCCAATATCAACAAATGGATGTCGTGAGTTCCCTCATAGGTCACAACAGACTCCAAATTCATCATATGTCGCATGATGGGGAATTCACCTGTTATACCCATGCCGCCCAACATCTGTCTGGCTTCACGCGCTACATTCAGAGCAATTTCAACGTTGTTTCTTTTGGCCATTGAAATTTGTGCGGGTGTAGCAAGACCCTTGTCCATCAACTGACCCAAGCGCCAAACCAACAATTGTGCTTTGGTGATCTCGGTTAGCATTTCTGACAATTTCTTCTGTTGCAATTGGAATCCGCCAATGGGTTTGCCAAATTGAATTCTCTGCTTGGCGTATCTCACTGCGGTGTCATAACAGTCCATAGCGGCACCCAAGGCACCCCAGCTGATGCCGTATCTCGCACTGTTCAAGCAAGTGAGTGGGCCTTTTAATCCGGTCACCCCAGGCAAAATGTTCTCTTTGGGGACTTTTACATTGTCAAAAACCAGCTCGCCAGTACAACTTGCCCTCAAACTCCACTTGTTATGGGTAGTGGGGGTAGTAAAGCCTTCCATGCCGCGTTCTACAATCACTCCATGAACGATTCCGGCCTCATTTTTTGCCCATACTACAGCCACATCGGCAAATGGCGCATTGCTGATCCACATTTTGGCGCCATTGAGCACAATATGATCTCCTTTGTCGATGAAATTCGTGGTCATGCCACCCGGATTGGATCCATGGTCAGGTTCAGTTAATCCAAAACAGCCCAGCCAATCGCCCGAAGCCAATTTGGGCAGATATTTGTTTTTCTGCGCCTTACTACCAAACTTATAAATTGGATACATCACCAATGAGCCCTGAACAGAGGCGGTGGATCTCACGCCACTATCGCATCGCTCTAGTTCCTGCATAATGATTCCGTAAGTGGTATAGTCCATGCCGCCACAACCATATTCCAAAGGCAATTGAGGTCCAAATGCACCAATCTCACCGAGTTGTTTTACGATGTGTTTGGGGAATTCAGCTTGCTGAGCGAAATGCTCAATGATTGGACTCAATTCGCGTTTTACGTATTCTCTCACCGAAGAGCGAATCAGTTTTTGTTCCTCCGTGAGCAAGTCATCAATGGCGTAAAAATCTGGTGCAACGTATCGATCCTTGCCTTGGTTGGACGAAAGTAAATCTGAAATTTCTTGTGAACTCATATAACTTATCAATTACAAATGTAACATAGTTGTTTTCTTTGCATAAGTTTTTTCATTCAAGAATATGTTAACAACCATTTTTATTGACCAATTGCAAGTTCATGCCCCAATTGGGTGGTTTGACGAAGAGAGAATTTCGAAAGTGATGCTCACCGTGAGTGTGAAGGTGAAATTCAATTCAACGCAATTGAGCGATCAATTAAACAATACAATCGATTACGGCAGTATATCGGCCATCGTTTTAGAGGAATCTCAAAAAGAAACAAAGCTACTCGAGACATTGGCGCATGAGATCATTCAGCGCATTGAGCGAAAATCAACCAATGAATTGGTACACATATGGGTTTGCATCAGAAAAAACCAAATTCAAGCCAAAGGGATTCAGGCCCTGGCCCATGGTGTTGAGGTGGAGCAATCGTATTCATAAACCGCAATCAATTGCTTATATTTGTGATAATGCGTTTATCGAAGGTTTTTTGCCTCTTTTTCTTTTTGATGAGCACTGCCTTATCAGCCCAAATTCCAGCGATCACAGGTTGGGTTTACAATAAGAAAACACTAGAAACAATTCCCGGTGCCATCATTGTGGATTCTGCGAGTTTCGCGTTTGTGGAAACCAATTCTCAGGGATATTATCAATACGGTACCAAGCAAGGAGATAAAACCATCATTGTTGCTGCGCCTGGTTTCAAACCCCAAAAGGTGGTTATCGATGTGCAAGCCTCTGTGAGTCGGAATTTTTTCCTTAGGCCAGTTGGATACAATGAGCTAGATTCTGCCACCGAGTATCTGTCACTATATAACCTCAAACCGTCATATTACTCAATCACCAAAAAGGCAATCATACAATCGCCCAGTGTATTGTCTGTTGCAGACCCTGTAAAATACTTACAGTACTTGCCCGGTGTTACAGGCGGTATTGAAGGTTTATCGGGACTCGTTGTGCGTGGTAGTAATGCAGATCAAAATTTGCTATTGATGAATGGTATGCCCCTTTATGGCAATGGTCACGTTTGGGGATTCTTGTCTAATTACAACACCGAAATTGTAAAGTCGGTAGATTTTTATCGCGGCGTTGCGCCAGCGCGTTATGGTGGTAGAGCGGGTGGGGGTGTTGTTGATATTCAAACCGATGGTGGTGCCGCAAAATACTGGACAGGTAAAATGCATGTTGATCCGCTCACGGCAAACGTTGCAATGGATGGCCCACTCGATCACAGAGGAAAGGTTACAGGTTCTTTTGCCATTCGAAGGAGTTATCTGGATTGGTTGTTTGGAGCGGGTGAAGAATCAGGTTTGATTGGGAATATTCATGACATCAACGCCAGGGTTGATTATAAACAAAGTCAAACCACACAATGGAATTTTTGGTGTTACAACGGACGGGATAAATACGGGTTAAAAAGTTCCATCGATGAAACGGATACCCTTTTGAGAAGGGTGGTGTTAAATTTCGAATTGCTTACGGCATGGCAGAATACACAAATTGGTGGCCGCTACTCGCATGAATTCAAATCAAATCATTTTGGATCTATCACTTCCGGCTTTTCGCGATATGCGTACAGCAACTTGTTGTCGATTGATGGTAGCATAACCCAAGGTGGAAACACCCAGACTGCAGCCATTAAAGAAGAGCTCAGAAATTCAATCACCGATTATACCTTGAATGGTGATTTTTCCTATATCCACTCACCTCAGCATACCATTCGTTATGGTAGCCAATTTACTCTGCACGCTCTCAAGCCAGGCCAAACCAACTATGTTGAGAAAACCAATTTGGCACAAATCGATACAATCTTTGGTATTGCTAACATTCAAAACATTGCCGAATGGGCCAATTATGCCGAGTTGGATCTGCATCCCAATGTTGGGTTATCGGTGAATTTCGGACTTCGATTGTGGTCTTTCGTTGCCAGAGAAAAAAGCTTCTTTCGCCCAGAGCCAAGAATCATTGTAAGCCAATTGTTGGAAGGCAAAAAGCGAATTCAATTGGGTTTCAGCATCGCCAATCAAGGATTGCATCAACTCTCCAGTGTGAACGGTATTTTGCCTCGAGATGTATGGTTCCCAAGCAGTGCAACCTTTAGACCGCAGCAAACCACTCAGATTTCGGCAGCCTATTTATTTCCTTTGGCCACAGGCGTTGAATTTTCAGCAGAAACATATTACAAATGGTTTGATGGTATCACAGATCTAACAGGTGTTGACGAAGACCCATTCGTGAAAAATTATTGGGAAAGAAGCATCGTGCAAGGCAAAGGTGTTGCCAGTGGTTTTGAGGCTATGCTAACCAAGAAAACTGGCTCTTACACTGGGCTTATCAGTTATACCTATTCCAAAACTGAACGCACTTTTGAATATATCAATGAAGGCAAGCCGTTCAATTACAGATGGGATCGTCCACACCAAGTAAAAGCCCAACTAACCATTCAAGCCCAAACTTGGTTGGTGATTAATATGTCGGCAATGTGGATGAGCGGCAATGTATATTCAGTGCCTACTGCCCAATACCTCACCACCGACAACAAACTCGTTTATGATTACAGTTTGAAAAATAATTACAGAATGCCCAATTATCGTCGATTTGATATTGGATTCACCAAAGAAATCAAACCCTATTACGATCGTGGATACAAAGAATTTTGGGGGCTACAAGTATATAATGCTTTTGGATTTACAAACCCCATCAACGCTCGCTGGGATTTGAATAAATCAGGCCAACTTCGATTGGTGGGTACTTCACCTTTTGTTTTTATACCTTCAGGATTTTATCGTTTAGAATTTTAACATGAGAAAATATATCTATCACTGGGTCTTTTTGTTCGTTGCCATCACTTTGTTTGTTGGCTGTGAAACAGAACTGGATCAGAGTAGTATTCGATTTACACCGAGATTGGTTGTGAATTCATTTGTGAATAGCGATGATTATTTCAATGTCCAAGTTTCGCAAACCATTCCGATGTCTGATACCCAACCTCCCAAATTCATTGAGAATGCAGAGGTGAAAGTATCCGATGGGAATTCGGAGCAAATATTGACATACAACCTTGGTTTGGGGAAGTACGTGGCAAATTTCAAGCCTGTGCAAGGTACACAATACGATGTAACGGTCTCATATCCCAATTACGCCACCGCCCGTGGTAAAATGACCTTGCCAAGCAAGTTGAATAGTCCTAAATCTACTTGGATCGATGGTACGGGAATGGATAGTTTTGGTTTTCAAACTGGGACAATTACTTGTTTTATCGCAGATCCGCAATCAGAAAGAAATTACTATGAAATCAACCTGTACCGATTTGAAGATTTCACACAAGAATGGCAAATCATGCCACCCACAACCACGGATCCTTTGTTAAGCCAAAATGCTGAACTTACCGATCTTGGTGGGTATCTACTCGATGATAGATCTTTCAATGGTTCTACCCGAAAATTTGAATTCATTACAAGTTTTGGTAGTGCCGGGTCTACCTATAAATATTTGGTTGAAGTTCGTTCCTTGAGCGATGAATATTACAGATATTTGCAGTCTTTGGCGAACTACCGCAAAACAGTTGGTTTGTTTTCAGACCCTACACCCATTTATAGCAATATTGTCAATGGTAGAGGGATTTGTGCCGGTGCTTCGATTCAAAGAGATACAATACAATAACTACAATAACTTTATTACAACCCATACGTGCCTTCCCAAGAGAAAAAAATTCGAATCATCAATGCCCATCAGCACAATCTCAAACATGTTCATGCCGAGATTGACCATGGTTCTTTTACAGTTGTAACAGGAGTTTCTGGAAGTGGGAAGTCTAGTTTGGTTTTCGAAACTTTGTTCGCCGAAGGCCAGCGAAGGTATGTTGAGAGTTTAAGCAGCTATGCCCGTCAGTTTTTGGGCAGAATGAAAAAACCCTTGGTCGATGACATTCAAGGACTTTGTCCTGCCGTGGCCATCGAACAAAAGGTAAATACAAGAAATCCGCGTAGTACGGTTGCTACCTCAACGGAAATTTACGATTATATCAAATTGCTTTTTAGTCGGGCAGGACATACAATTTCTCCAATATCGGGAAGAGAGGTAAAACGCGAAACCACGGAAGATGTTTTAAAATTCTGCAGTACCAACAAATCGGGGGAACGGGCATTGATCATGGCGCCACAACCCCTGAAAAAACGCAACGCCACTGATTGGGATTTGTTGGTTCAAAAAGGGTTCAGTAGGATATGGTGTGAAAACAATCTGTTTACCCTGCAAACGTTGATTGAGGAAGAAACTGAACTGGAAAATGAGATTTTTATTGTTGTGGATCGACTTTTGATTCAGCCCAATGAGGAAGAATTTCAATCGAGATTATTTGATGCTTGCGAAACCGCTTTTTGGGAAGGCGAAGGCAATTGCTCTCTGTACTTTATGGAAAGTGCCGCATTGGTTGAATTCAACAATCGATTTGAATTGGACGGACTCAAGTTTGAACTGCCAACCAAAGATTTTTTGAGTTTCAACAACCCCCATGGCGCTTGCAGAACCTGCGAGGGATTCGGTTCCGTTTTGGGCTTGGATAGAGATTTGGTTATTCCTGACACATCGCTCAGTGTTTTTGAAGGGGCGATAGCTCCCTGGAAAGGTGAAACAATGGGAGAGTGGCGGAATGATTTCATTCGATTGGCCAACAAAGTAGATTTTCCCATTCACCGTGCCATCCGTGATTTGAATCATGAGCAATTGGAATTGCTTTGGAATGGCAGTCGTGAACTACCTGGAATATTGGACTTCTTCAAGTACATCGAAGAAAAATCTTACAAAATCCAATATCGGGTATTGGCAGCAAGATACAGGGGCAAAACAACTTGTCCTGACTGTTTGGGAACCCGCTTGCGCAAAGAAGCCGCTTACGTAAAAATTCTATCCGAAAAGGATTTGGTTGGATTCCCCACGCAATTGAGTGTGCAAGAATTGCTGTTGATGGAGGTAGATAAAGCCTTGGATTATTTCAAACAGTTGGTATTAAGTGAAACCGATTTTACCATATCGCAAAGAATCATTGAAGAAATTCAAAATCGATTGCAATTTTTGAGCGATGTGGGATTGGGTTATTTGTCATTGAATCGATTGAGCAATACCCTCAGTGGCGGTGAAAGTCAACGGATCAATTTGGCAACTTCGTTGGGTAGCAATTTAACTGGTTCAATGTATATTCTCGATGAACCAAGTATCGGATTACACTCCAGAGATACCGAACGATTGATTACTGTGCTAAAAGCACTGCAACAAGAAGGCAATACTGTAATAGTAGTTGAACACGATGAAGACATCATGAGGAATGCCGAAAACCTCATCGATATTGGTCCTTTTGCTGGAACCGAAGGTGGGAAAATGCTCTACCAAGGTGATTATAAAGGCATTGTGCATTGTGAGGAGAGCTTAACTGCCAAGTACTTAACCGGAAAAGAGGAGATAGCGATTCCTCAAGTTCGCAGAAAATCGCCCCATTTTATTGAAATTGAAAATGTTACAGCGAACAATCTTAAAAATGTAACCTGCAAATTTCCATTGGAGTCATTTACCGCCGTTACGGGTGTTTCTGGTTCGGGCAAAACCACATTGATCAAACAAGTTTTATTTCCCGCTTTGAGCAGAGAATTGGGACTGTTTACAACTACAAAACCAGGTAAACACAAACAGTTGTCGGGTGCTGTTTCATTGATCAAAGCCATCGAAATGGTGGACCAAAATCCGATTGGTAAGAGCAGTAGAAGTAACCCGGTGACCTATGTGAAAGCATTTGATGAGATTCGCGATCTATTTGCCAATACCCCTGTATCCAAATTCAATGGATTTAAGCCTTCCCACTTTTCGTTTAACGTAGACGGAGGTAGGTGCGATGGCTGTCAGGGCGAAGGTGAAACCATCATTGAAATGCAATTCATGGCAGACATCAAGCTGGAATGTGAAGCATGTGGTGGGCAGCGATATAAGAAAGAGGTTTTGGAGGTTGAGTACAACGGAAAGAACATTTTTCAAGTGCTCGATTTAACCGTTGATGAAGCGATGGAGTTCTTCGCCGAAGTAAAATCGGTGAGAGACCGCATCAAGCCATTGCAAGATGTAGGATTGGGCTACGTGAAACTCGGTCAAGGATCCAATACATTGAGTGGTGGTGAAGCACAACGGGTGAAATTGGCTTTTTTCTTGAGCAAAGCCAGTCCTAATAAAGAGGGTGGTACGCTGTTTATTTTCGACGAACCCACAACAGGATTGCATTTTCACGACATAAAAAAGTTGATGAAATCGTTTGATGCATTGATTGCCCAAGGAAATACAGTTTTGTGTATTGAACACAATTTGGATGTGGTGAAATGCGCCGATTGGGTGATTGACTTGGGTCCGGAAGCAGGTAATGCGGGCGGAGAGTTGGTATTTCAAGGGGTTCCAGAAGACATTTCTCAAGCAACAAACAGCATCACAGGCCCTTACTTGCTTGAAAAGCTGACGAGGGTTAAAAATTAGTCCTTTTTCTATCGATCGATTGTCAAAGAAATTTGAAGGTTGGTCTAATGAAATATGGGCGATGTGCTCTATTTTGTTAAATTTGTAATACTTATGAAAAAACTGTTTCTGATCGGTTTGGCGATATGGTCAGTTGTACCTTTTGCCCAAGCCCAAGCAACACTCATTGAGAAAGTGGATGCCAAGCCCGGCAAACTTATCGTACCTTACTCAAAATTCCAGTATCCCAACGGATTAACCTTGATGGTGAGTGAAGACCACAGTGATCCTGTGGCACACTTAAATGTGACGTATCATGTGGGTTCTGCCCGTGAAACACGCGGAAAATCAGGATTCGCACACTTTTTTGAGCACATGTTATTCCAAGGTTCTCAGCACGTGGCCGATGAGGAGCATTTCAAAATCATCAAAAATTATGGTGGCGATGTAAATGGTAATACCACCCGCGACAGAACGGTTTATATCGAAACATTCCCAAGCAATTTTACAGAAACTGCCCTTTGGATGGAAGCAGATCGTATGGGCTGTTTCTTAGAAGCTTTCACCAACAAGAAATTTGAAATTCAAAGAAGTACCGTTAAAAACGAGAAGGACCAACGATACAATGTACCTTATGGTTTTTTGATGGAGGTGAAAGACCAGGAGTTATACCCAAAAGAGCATCCATATAGTTGGTCAACGATTGGTTTCGTGGATGATTTGGATCGTGCAGATAGCAACGACTTGAAGAACTTTTTCTTGCGTTGGTATGGCCCAAACAACGCTTGTATCATTGTTTCTGGTGATGTGAACACGCAAGAAGTTGTGGCATGGGTTGATAAGTACTTTGGTAGCATTCAACGTGGACCGGAAGTAAAAAAGCAAGCCGTTCCACCCGTGCGTTTGAAAGAGAATAAAGTAATTACTTACCCAGATGCGAACGCCTATGTTCCTTTGGTATACAGTACGTTTGTGGGTGTACCTGTTGGTCATCCCGATGAAGCGGCATTGGATGTTTTGGCCTATTTGATGGGTGGAACTAGAAGTTCAACCATCTACAAAAAATTGGTGGATGCCGAATGGGCTTTACAAGCCGATGCAAGCAACAATCCATTGAGCATGATCAACCATGAATTGGCTGGTGAGTTCTCATTTACTGTAGTAGGTTATCCATATTCAGACATTCCGAAATTGCAGCAGTTGCTTAAATCAACCATCGATTCGTTTGGTATTGTTGGCTTCAGCGATGAAGATTTGGACAGAGCGAAAACCAATATTCTGAGTAACTATTCAAGTGGCTTGGAAGATGTAAGTACCAAGGCAAATTATTTGAGTGCCTTTTGGTATTTGGATGCTAAGAATGCCGATGGAAGTAGCTACAACCTTGAAGACGATGCCAATCGTTACAGAAACCTGACCAAAGCAGATGTTTTGAGGGTATATGAAAGATATATTAAAAACAAGTTGAGCTCTACCATCATCATTACGCCAACTCAAGTGGCTGAAGGAGAAGAAAAGCCTAAATATCAAAGTATTAACCCCAATGCTGGATTCAAAAGTGCAATGGCAGAAGCTGAGTACAATGGTTTAACGCCAAGGCCTGTTAAAGACAATTTTGACCGTAGCAAAAAGCCACAGCCTAGAGCCATCGAATCGGCAAAAACACCAAAAGTAGAAAAGTTGGTTTTATCCAATGGACTTGAAATTTGGTCGACCTATTTTGATGAAACCCCTCGCGTAATTGTTCAGTTGAATATCGAAGGCGGTAGATTGTTGGAAGATGGGAAATTGGTTCCAAAAGGCACTTCTGAATTGTTGGCAAGCGCCATGGAAACCGGAACTGCACTTCGCACTCCGTCTGAATTGGAAAAAGAATTTGAAAAATTGGGTATCAATATCGGATTTGGCGCAGGATCCACAGGAACAAGCATCACCTTATCTTGTGAAAAAGATAAACTCGATGCTGCAGTTGCCCTGTTAGAAGAAATGATGTTCAAACCTCGTTGGGATGAAGCAGAATTCAAAAAGGGTAAAACCAGAGCCAAAGAAGGTGCCAATAGCAACTTAAGAAATAGAAGTGTTGGTGCATCTAACGCTTGGAAAAGATTGATGAATGGTGACAACGCATTGGGTACTTCAGTTTTGGCTGAAGACTACGATAAAATCACAATGGCCCATTGTAAAGCTTATTACAACGCAAACTATGCGCCCAACATTACCAAAATGGTGGTGGTTGGACCTTTGAGCAGTGCGGAAATCGAAAGCAAATTTGCGTTTTTGAAAAATTGGGAGAAGAAAAATGTAGTTGTTCCCAAGCCTGCGGCACCGCTTACTGTGGAAACCCCACAGTTGTTTGGAGTGAAATACAACGATGCGGATCAAAGTGATATTTACTTGGGTTTCAAGTCGGTTCCTTACGATGCAACCGGTAAGTTTTTCCAAAACACTGTAATGAACTTTGCTTTGGCAGGAAATTTCAACTCTAGGTTGAATTTGAATATTCGTGAAGACAAAGCATGGACATACGGCATTCGCGGAGGTTTTTCACCTTCCTACAAAGATTTGCCAGGTACATATACCATCTCGGCAGGCGTTAAAGCCAGAGCTACCGATAGCGCCATTGTTGAAATAGTGGATGAGTTGGTTCGATACAAAAACAATGGTATCACGGAGGAAGAGTTTGATTTCACGAAGTCTGCTTTGATTGCCAGTGAAGCGTTGGAATATGAGTCGATTGGACAAAAAGCGGGCTACATCCTACAGATGGCCAACCGCAACTTGCCCACAGACTATGCCGATCAGCAGTTAAGAATCTTGCAAAGCATGACCAGAGAGCAAGTGAATTCAATGGCCAAAGAGCAATTGAACCTTGATAACATGGTGGTTGTGGTAGCGGGAGATTTGCTTGAAATCCAACCCAAATTGGAAACTTTGGGATTTGGTAAAATGCAAGTTTTGGAACCCACAGGTGCCGGTAAAATCAAGTATTTGAAGGCCGGAACTACCAGTTTGCCAAGAAAAAAACAATCGTATAACCCACCTGCAGATTTGAGGAAATAAACTCGATTCAAACGGTTTAATAGAAAAAGGGAAGGGCAACCTTCCCTTTTTCTATTTTAAGCCTTTAAATTGCTTCAAAATGTATAAAATTTGTGGGCAACATCACCCATGTAAATGACCGATGTTACTCGCTTTGGGCGTAATTTGTATAATCGACTATTTGCATGGAAGAGTTAAATCAAAACACAGAAAGAATTATCTCAATCAACATTGAGGATGAAATGAAAACGGCCTACATCGATTATTCGATGTCGGTGATTGTTTCCAGGGCATTGCCAGACGTTAGAGATGGTTTAAAGCCCGTTCATAGAAGGGTACTTTATGGAATGACCGAACTCGGTTTGGCTTCCAATAGGGCCCACAAGAAATCAGCGCGTATCGTTGGTGAGGTGTTGGGTAAATACCACCCACACGGCGATAGCTCTGTGTATGACACAATGGTGAGGATGGCGCAAGATTGGAGTTTGCGATATCCTTTTGTTGATGGACAAGGTAACTTTGGTTCAATCGACGGAGATCCACCAGCAGCGATGCGTTACACGGAAGCCCGTTTGCGCAAAATCGCTGAGGAGATGATGGTTGATATCGACAAAAATACCGTTGATTTCAGACCAAACTTTGACGAGAGTTTGGAGGAGCCTTCAGTGATGCCCGCAAAAATCCCCAATTTGTTGGTGAATGGCGCGAGCGGAATTGCGGTGGGTATGGCTACCAATATGGCACCCCACAACCTTACAGAAGTATGTGAAGGTGTAATCGCATACATCGAGAACAAAGACATTGAGATTTCGGAATTGATGAATTTCATCAAAGGCCCTGATTTTCCAACAGGTGGAACCATCTACGGCGTGGAAGGCATCAAAGATGCGTTTGAAACGGGTAGGGGTCGTGTGGTGATGCGCGGTAAAGCAGAAGTTGAGGTAACACATACAGGAAAAGAGATGATTGTTGTTACCGAGGTGCCTTATCAAGTGACTCCATCGCAAATTATCATTAAAACAGTAGACCTGATAAATGAAAAGGTCATTGATGGTATTTCTGCAGTTAGAGACGAGAGCGGTAGGCAAGGAATGAGAATTGTATTTGAACTAAAGCGCGACGCAATTCCCAATATCATCCTAAACCAATTGTATAAATACACGCCTTTGCAAAGCAGTTTCTCTGTAAACAATATCGCTTTGGTGGCAGGTCGTCCTGAGATGTTGAATCTCAAAGACATGATCAAACATTATGTGAATCACCGTCATGAAATTGTGCAGCGCAGAACCCAATATTTGTTGGACGAAGCACGCAAACGGATTCACATATTAGAGGGTTTGATCATTGCCCTCGATAACCTCGATGCTGTAATTAAACTGATCCGTGAAAGTCGCACACCAGATGCTGCAAAAGAAGGTTTGATGAGCCAATTTGGCTTGTCAGAAATTCAGTCGAAAGCCATCCTTGAAATGCGTTTGCAGCGTTTAACAGGATTAGAAATTGATAAAATCCGTGAAGAGTACAACGCCGTATTGAAGGAAATCCAATACTACGAAAGTGTTTTGGCGAGTGAGGATTTGCGAATGGAAATCATCAAAACGGAAATCACCGAAATCAAAGACAAATATGGTGATGTTCGCAGAACCAATATTGAGTTCAGTGCGGGTGAATTTAACATCGAAGATTTGATCCCCAATGAGGAAGTGGTAATTACCATCTCTCACATGGGTTACATCAAAAGAACCTTGTTGAGTGAGTACAAAGAACAAAATAGGGGTGGTAAAGGACTTCGTGGCGTAAAACACCGTGATGCCGATTTCGTAGAGCATTTGTTTATTGCATCTACCCACAATTACTTGCTGTTATTTACTGAGCAAGGACGTTGTTTCTGGTTGAAGGTATATGAAATTCCGGAAGGACAGAAGGCGACCAAGGGCAGACCGATTCAGAATTTGATCAGCATTCCGAACGATGATAAGGTGAAAGCCTATTTGAATGTGATTAACCTGAAAGACCCAGAATATTTGGAAAACAATTTCATCATCATGGTGACCAAATTGGGTGTGGTAAAAAAGACATCGTTGGAAGCATATAGCAGACCTAGAACCAATGGTATCAATGCCATTACGGTAAGAGATGGGGATGAGTTATTACAAGCTTGCTTAACCGATGGTGACAGCGAAGTGGTGATTGCGAAAAAACTCGGTAAGGCTATTAGATTCCCAGAAGCCAAGGTTAGACCTATGGGCAGAACAGCCGCAGGGGTGAGGGGCGTTACCCTAGAATCTGCAGAAGATGAAGTGATTGGCATGGTTTGTGTAAATCCTAGAAAGAGTGAAGCCACAATCTTGGTTTTGAGTGAGAAAGGATATGGTAAACGCACCGATCTGGAAGACTACCGAATCACTGGTAGGGGTGGAAAAGGTGTTAAAACCATCTCAATCACAGAAAAAACCGGAAGCTTGGTTGGGATTTTATCGGTTACCGATGAAGATGGATTGATGATCATTTGCAAGAGTGGTTTAACCATCCGATTGGCCATCGACAAATTGAGAGTAATGGGTCGCGCAACACAAGGTGTTCGATTGATTAACCTCAAGGGTTCAGATTCTATCGCAGGTTTGGCTAAATCACCCAAGGAAGAAGATGAGGAAGACGAAGATTTGTCTGCCGAATTCATCGAAGGTGATATAGTAGAAAGTGGTGAAAGCACAGATATCGAAACAAATACAGAAACCACTGAAACAACAGACAACGATGATGAATAAACTATTCAAAACTGCCCTGGGATTATCATTAACCTTGGGATTCGCCCAATGCAGCACCGCTCAAATCAAAGCCGTTAATTCAGCTGAATACGCTTTGATGAGCAATTCTGTGGAAGATTTGATCATTGCAAAAGAAGAAATCGACAAAGCAAAGATCAACCCGAAATCAGCCGAATTGCCCAAGATGTACTTGGTAAGAAGTGATGTGTATGCAAGGTTGGCGGGCGCGAAGAACAACGAATTGCTGAAAGGTTTAACCGACCAAGCCGGATTGGAAGCGATGATTTCTGTGAGAAAATTCCATGAAAGCACACTACCCAAAAAAGCTGAAGAAAGAGACAATGGAACTGCATTGGCTGGCAACGCATTCGCCGCTGGTTACAACGAAGCCATTGGATACTTTGCCACAAAAAGCTACGATACATTGTGTATTTACTACGCTGAACTGATCGCAGTTTATGGTTATTTGGATACCGCGATGTCGAACAATTTGGCCAACAACAAAATCACCAAGGCCAGTTTAACAGAAACCTATGCGCAAGTAGCTACTTTGCACAGTGATCAAAAGGTGAAAATTGCCATTCTTCAAGGCTTGGTAGACAAAGGAAACGTAGTTCCTGCGGTTGTTGAAGGCCTTTCCAAGGCGTATTTGGTTGCAGCTGATACTGTGAAAGCAGAAAACTGCATACGTACTGCTTTGGCTGCCTCAAACAACAGTGATGCGATGTTCCAGATTTTGGTTAATTTCTTCGTTTCTATTAAGCAAGAACAGCGTTTGTACAATGATGTTGACCGTCAGTTAGGAATCGACCCCAATAGCAGATTGTATTACACCCGGGCATACTTGAACGAGAACCAGGGTAGATACGATGCCGCCATTGCGGATTACAGAAAGGCCGTAGAATTGGATGAGTTTAATTACGACGCAAATTTCAACTTGGGATTGGGTTTGATGAAATACGAGAGCAGAAAGTTGTACGATAAGAGAAGCGCTGCTGTAGGAGCCAAAAAGAAATTGGTTGATGAGGAGTTGAAAATGCTGTTTACTGACGCCAAGAAGTATTTGGAGCGAGCCTTGGACAATGTAGATTATTCAACTGCTGACCAAATCAATATCTGTAAGGCATTAAAATCTGCATGTCTCGAAATAGGAGATACTGCCGGTGCCGACAAATACACATCGTTGATCAAAGGAATGGAATAATCCCATTTTAACAAGAATAAAAAAAAGAAGGCCAACCGAACAGTTGGCCTTCTTTGTAAATATCAATTTAACATAATGTAAATTATGAAACAATAAAATCAATAGTTAATCAAATCAAATCATCTGTCCATCAATCCATTACAATGATTGGTTCCCGATGAATTAAAACATTCGAACTGCTATAAATAGTAACTTCATACGTACCCGTTGCCCAATCTCTCACATCAATTTTTTTCACGTTCGACATTTGTTGTCCAATCTGACTCTGACAATTTTCAAATACATTACGACCAGCCGAATTATAAATACGAATGCAACTTGATTCCCTGATTTGAATAGTCAATACATCACTAACAGGATTTGGATAAATCAAAGTATTTGGATCCGCAATACTTGAATTACTCAACGATTTCAACACAATCAATGCGCTGCTGTCGCTCTTGCAACCATTCTCAACGTACAAGCAGCGATAAATACCTATGGCACTTGGTTTAAACAATCTGCCCGAACCCACCAAAACACCATTTTTATACCAATTGTATGTTCCAGTACCAACGTTCGCTGCCTTTAATGTATCCAAATTGCAACTAACAGAAATCGTCTTAACACCACGAGTCTGAACCCCCAAAATATTACTATTTACCGGGTTTGGTGTTACGCATACGGTTTTTGAACTCACCACCAATTGGTACTTGTCTGTACCCAATGGATTCAAGCCATATAAGTTCTTTTGAATCGATGACATAGCAGATCCATTCTTTTTCCATGCATACCCGATATCAATCAATTTCCCATTGGACAATACCGATGAAGTGATATTGAATGTATCGTTTACGCACACAATTGCAGGGTTTGATTGTATTGTTACACTCACAGGAATACTGTCTATCACAAAAATGCGATTAATCATTGTTTTTGTGTCGTCTCCAATGGCATTTCCTGCAACCAATTTGATGGTATATGCGCCACCTTTAGTAAACTGAACAACGGGGTTTTTGCTGATAGAATCAGTACCAGAAAGAAACTTCACTCCCAAACTCGGTGTAAATGACCATTTCCAGGAAGTCGGTGTATTCAATGATGAATCAATCAACGATACGGATTGATGGGAACACAAAGTATCCTTGGAAGTGCCAAATTTTGCGATGGGACTTGCTTTAGACCAAGCATCCGAAGTAAATACTCCCCGTCCGTGCGTGACAACCATGATCGTTTGGTCATTTTCACGATATCTCAAGTTTGAGGTTTTTACAGCCCCCATGCCTTCATTGTATGGCGCCCAAACCACAGATGTGGCAAAAATGTCGCTTGTGCCGTATACGCCAAGTTCCGTTGCGATGATGGCCTCTCCCATTTTCTTGGGATTCAATAGAATACTCCAAATGGGCATGTCGGATATATTGCCATCTCTGGACGTCCAGTTTTTTCCGGCATCAACACTCATATATATATTGACACCAGTTCCATAATTGCTGATGGTTACAAACAATGTATCGGATTTTCTCAATCGAAAAATGGAGCTAATGTTACCCGCGTTGATCGTACCTGTGATATCGGTCCAAACGGGAGTTGTAGCGCCGGCATCGGTTGAAACGTACAATTTACCGACATCGGTTCCTACATACAGTTGTGCTTTTCCAGTACCGCTCACACTGCTGCAAAAGGCACTCGGTGCTCCATTCGCCGTTGTTGAACTGATGGTTAATGTTTGCGCTGACGTGGCTGCAGATCCGATTTTGTTGCGATAAAGGGTACATTTCCCTTTTCCTGCAAACAAAAATCCATTCACATCGTCCCAACAAGCGGGATTGATGAATTTACCCGTGGCTGGATCATCAAGTAGTTTCGCCGAGGATGTCCAATTGTTTGTAGTAGCAAAAAACTGATTGTACACATAACTCACCACTTGTTTGTTGTCGTTGCTTTGACTGATGAAACAGTAACCGCCATCGCCCCCAGAAACCATGTTCTCGTTGACCAATCCCGTTGAATTCAATTGATGAGTGCCGTTGTCTTGTGCGCCAGCTAGCATCAGTTGACTTCCTTTGGTTTGCGACAAATCACCCCAATAAAATTGAGTCACGATATATCCATTGTTGCGCTCATAAATGACTGATTGGTACGACATGTTATCAAGAATATCAGGGGCATAAAAAACACCTCCATCATTTCCTATCAAACACGCGTTACTGCCAGGAATAAAGACTATGTTGTGTTGATCCGCATGTACATATGAGCAAGACAAATTCGCAAGACCAGAATTATCGCTCCATTTACCCACTTGTGTAAATGAACCGCCCGCATTTTCACTCAAAAACAAATCAATCGCACCAAACATCACATCGGATGAATCCAATGGTGAAACAGCCAAAATGAGATCGTACCAGGCTTGTCCCCTACTTGGGTCAGTAGCCGGTATACCGGCATCGGCGTCTTTGGGTTTTTTGATAGCGCTCCAAGTACTGCCTTTGTTGGTGGATTTGAGAAGGGTGTCTACCTTTCCATTCGATTCAAAAACTGCATAAATGGTTATGGCAGAGGAAGGTGCACAAGCCAACTCAACCCTCCCAGCTTTATCGGCATGGGTATAGGCCGTTGTGAAATTCACGCCATCGTCTGTGTACAAAACCCGTCCGCCCCCTTTGTCCGTGGCCGTTTGAGCATAATTTCTTCTGGTACCCACCCACAAACGATTGTCGGCACCCAATTCCAAATCAGCAGGAATCATGAAGGCCGTTGAACTAGGTATTTTGGGCATGATATTGCTAAATGAGGTACCTCCATTTGTGCTTTTCATCAATCCCGCGGTACCTGTTCCATGCCAAGATCCATTGGCGAACTGCATATCGGTGGCCACATACAATACACTTTTACCAGATTCTGAGCGGACTACCATGTCGTTGATATACAGATAACTTTTGGACGCTGCTAATTGGATGAAAGTCTTTCCTGAATCGATACTTTTAAAAATTCCGAATCCCCTACTGGTTGAACTCGTAGACCCCCATCCCTCGCCTGTGCCAATATACATGGTTCCAGGGGCATTAGGGTCAAATGCAATGCAAGTAACTGTTATGTTACTCCAAATGCTAGAAACAAACTGCCAAGTACTGGTGCTGCTAGTTATATCGTTGTTATACCATAAACCACCCGTTACTGCTCCCGCCCATATTTTTTTACCACTTTTAACAGTTGGGTCAACGGCCAAAGCCCTTGTTCTCCCAGCTAGGTTATTTGGACCTCTGCTAGTCCAAATGGTTTTGGTTGTGCCCGGCATTGCTCGGGATGTGAGCTGTCTTTGTTGCTTGAGCATTTCGTCATAGAGCAATTCTGGTGTGGGTCTCCCCAACGATGGATTCATTGTAGCAATCCATTCTTGTTTCCAAAATTGATCAGGGGTATTGGCCAATGACCGCAAATCATTGGAATTCAAATTGGCTTTAGATTTGCCCAGTGGAGATTTTGATAGATGCGCTTTTTTTAGCGTGCGATGTACTTTTTTCTCAGTTCTATCTAATTGTTTCTCAGTTTTTTGTACTAACCGGGAATAATTGCGATTCTCTAAATGCTGAGCATCAACCAACGTTGAAAAAGTAACGCCGATACAAAGTAAAATGTATTTGATCATCTAAGACCAAAGATACCCTATTCCACCCAAGATTTCCAATAGGCGGGGTCTTCCATTTCCATGGCTTCTTGGGTAATCATCAATGGATAAAAAGGATCGATCATCACTGCCAATTCTTTCGTTTCTGTTTTGCCCAAACTCTTTTCTACTGTTCCAGGGTGCGGACCATGTGGAATGCCTTTTGGATGCAAACTGATCATACCACGCTCTACGTGTTTACGACTCATGAAATCACCATCTACATAGTACAAAATTTCATCTGAATCGATGTTTGAGTGATTATATGGCGCCGGCACCGACAAGGGATGATAATCGTACATTCTTGGAACAAAACTACAGATTACGAAATTTCTCGCCTCAAACGTTTGATGTATTGGTGGTGGCATATGCAATCGACCGGTGATGGGTTCGAAATTGTGTATGCTAAAACCGTAAGGGTATAAGTATCCATCCCAGCCCACTGCATCAAATGGATGGGTGGCATAGGTATAGGGATAGATCATCCCCTGCTTTTTGATGAGCACTTTGAAATCCCCTTTTTCATCGTGGGTTTCGAGATCGATTGGAAGTTTGATGTCACGTTCACAATAGGGAGAATGCTCCATCAATTGTCCCACAGAATTTTGATATCTCTTTGGTGGATGAATGGGTGTTGGGCTTTCTACGAAGAATATCCGATTGTTTTCATCGTTAAAATGCAATTGATATATAGTGCCTCGGGGAATCACTAGGTAGTCGCCATATTCGAAAGGAATGTTCCCATAAATGGTTTTGAGTATGCCATTGCCCTCATGGATGAACAATACTTCATCGGCATCTGAATTTTTGTAGAAATAGTCTGAGAAACCTTTCGTGGGTGCCGCAGATCCCATTTGAACATCGCTGTTCATCAAGAGTGTTTTTCTGCTATTCAGATAATCTTCTTCTGGTTTGGTTTTGAATGTGAGAAAACTGCGATGCTGCATGTTTTTCTCCAATGCCACTTTGGGTTCTACGCTCCAAGGTTCACCGATGGCTTTCACCAATGTGGGTGGATGGCAATGGTAAATCAATGAATATAAACTGCTAAACCCTTCTGTACTCACCAACTCTTCTGAATACAACGAACCATCCGGTTTTCTGAACTGCGTGTGACGCTTGGCGGGTATACTCCCAGATTTGTGATAAAAGGCCATGATATAAATTCTAACAATGCGAAACTACATGATTTTATTTGCATCATAAAATGACAAACGTCATAAACTTGTATTCCAATTGTGTTCATTGTACATTTGATATATGGCCAAAACAAATAGCTCGTATCGTTTATTTTTTGGTGCCCTGATTTTACTATCATTATTTTCTTGCAAGGAAAATACAAATATTCTAGTTGAACCCAATAAACCACCCAAATACTCAGGTGTTTCAACGATTCGGATTGAAAACTACGTTCAAAGAATGTTCATCGATTTGCTCGGAAGAGAAGCTACAGATATTGAAAGGACTTCATTTTCATTGCAATTGAAAAATGCGGCTTTACACGATACTTGTAGGCATCGTTTGGTAAGACAATTGATGTTTGATACCAGTTTTAGGATGGGTGATTCTTCTTATCGACATGCATTTTCGCAACGCATTTATGACATATCCAAAGCCAGATTTTTGGAAGGGGCGTCTGATCCCAGTATCAGTCAATTCATAGGCAATCTCAATTTTGCCATTCAAGTGGCTAGATTAAATGGCGATTCCATTTCCGTTTATCGGTGTATTGATGCGAGATCGCAGTATTTTAAAGTGTTGAACAGTAAATATCAGTTTTTCATCCAACAAAAAGATTATCGAAACATGTGTGCCGCAATGATGAATAATTCCATCTATGATGGCATCAACATGAATAGTTTTAATTATATCAATGCGGTTTTTGATAATTGTTTGCTGAGGAAACCCACTCAAGATGAGTTTGATCGATCGTATCAAATCATTGAAAAAAACCTTCCGTCAGAGATATTTTCACGCTGGGCATCGAATAAAAATGAATATTGTGAGGCTGTAGTGCAATCCGATGCCTTTCACGAGGCCCAAATAAGGTGGTTTTTTTACGTTTTAATTCAGCGTGAACCAACTACCGCTGAGGTAAGCGACTTGTTTTACCCATTCTACGCTACGCACAATATCGAAACCATCATCGAAGAAATCATAACCAAGGATGAATATGCGCAATTTTAAACTCTCTTTGATTTTGTGGACCATTTTCACAATTTGCGGATGTACCAAAGAACGGAACATTGGATTTGGTGTGGATGAGGCGCAGGTTGTGGAGGACAAAAGCAGAAAAACCAAAAAGAAGAATGACGCCGAGTTCGTTTCCATTTTATATACGAATTTGTACCAAACCGCCATTTCTCCAAACCAGTTGTATAAAACCCAAAACGTAGTGTATTCTATTGGCGATCAAGATGTGGCCAACGAAATGTTGCTTAGCAATTATTTCAACACCTCCGGTTTGACCATTCCAACCAATATCGAAATGCGCAATGATATCGAATCATTCATTGTGAATACATTTAAGCGATTCTATCTAAGATACCCGAGTGAAGGAGAAAAAGCATTTTTCATTCAATACATAAAATCAAACCCAAATGTTACGGTAGAAATGGTTTACACTGCTTTTGCCTGTAGCGAAGAATACCAATACTATTAACATTAGAATCGAGACAACATGAACAGAAAGAACTTTATAACCAAATCCGGGATTGCATTGGGCGGAGGTATTTTGGCACCTTATATTTTGCCATCGGGAAGACTATTTGCAAAAACAGGCTCATTGAAAGCCGACCACGTGGTTTTGGTGATGTTCGCAGGAGGTGTGAGGCAGCAAGAAAGCGTTTTGGGTAGATATTTGGAAGACAGTCAAGGCGTCTCTGGCGCTGCTGGGAACATCATGCCCAATTTATTTGAAGGCAATTCCCCCACAAAAAAGATCGCATATGGAACGAGTGTTGTTGGAAAGCCCAACGGATCTGAGCCAATTCCCAAGTTGTTGACGAATAGCATGGAGCGCAGTGGTATACTGTTTCCTGAAATGAGGGCGCAAAGTGCAGGCCATTACGTTGGTTTAAACACATTGTTGACAGGCAATGCGGGTACAAATCAAGGATTAAAGGTGCGTCCGGCCTATCCTACCATCTTTGAATATCTAAGAAAACATGCCGGATACAAAGCCACTGATACATGGTTTATCGGAAATGGCATTGGGAATTCTACACCATTACTGAATTCCAGCAACCACAAAGATTATGGCTTGGCTTATGGTGGAAACATGTTTGCGGCCCCTGTTACATTCTCAAATGCAGGTAAGGAAATCCTTGGCAATGCAAAAACCTATACCCGCTCCGATTTAGAACCCATGTATTTCATGAAGAATTTTTTGGATCAGAGTTTTGCACTGACCAAGGACCAAATCAGCAGCGTGAGTAATACCGATGAAGAAAAATCTCAAATTAAGGATTTTATTAAGAGTGTATTCGCGAAACAGCAATCGAATCAATTGCCAAAACCTCCTGTAACCGACAATGGGGATGCCTTAAATGTGATGTATGCCGCCGAAGTATTGAGGGAGTTCAAGCCCAAAATGCTTGCCGTGAATATATCAGGTGTAGATTCTTGCCATTCAAATTTTACTGGGTATTTACAGAGTTTACATCGTGCCGATCACATAACGGGTTGGCTTTGGCAGTACATCCAAAATAACATCCCGCAGATGAGTGGCAATACAATATTTATCGTTGCTCCTGAATGTGGAAGAAACCTAAACCCCAACCCCATTTTGGATCAAAATGATTGGGTAGCATATGATCATAGCGATGCAAATGCTTTGAGGGTTTGGGGATTGATGGCTGGAAAAGGTGTACCCAGTTTAAGGGTGGGTGGTGAAAGTCAGCCCGTAGGTAGACTCACCGATATCGTACCAACCATCGCTGATGTCTTTGGCATCTTAGATGATGTAAAGTCTGCTGGACTCATAGATCCTTTGGCTCAAAGTTTGTATAATCGCATATAACCAATGAATAAAGGCAATAAAATAAGTAAGCTCATGCGGTCATCCGTGATCTGTGGTTTTCTGTTGTTGTTGTCTTCTTGTGAAAATCAGGGTCCCGATATTGACAATCCATTTCCAAATGGAAAAGATAGTTCTACAGCAGTTAAGGATACTTTCAATTATCGAACCATTCAAGGTTTGCACGCTGGATTGTTCAAGCCAACCTGTGCAAACAGCGGATGTCATGATGGGAATTTTGAGCCAGATTTCAGAACGGTAGAGAGTAGTTATTATTCCTTGGTAAAGCAGCCGGTGATCAAAAAAGACAATGGGGCGCTTTTCTCAACGAGAGTGGCGCCAGGAAATGCATCGAAAAGTATGCTCCCTTACAGAATGACGGTGGATTTGAATGGGAATTCTGGTATTATGCCATTGTCCCTTGAAACCACCAGTAATTACCCCATAGAAAAAGATTCTTGGGTTTCTCGCGTGAAGGACTGGATTGATGCGGGTGCGAAAGACTGGCTTGGAAGAGCGCCGGTGAATGTTGATTTTCCTCCCCAAATATTGGGGTTGCAATTCATTGTGAATGGACAATTGCTGGGTAGAGCAGGAAAATACGAAGCAGCCCAATTACCTGCAGGTTCTACAACTGAAATATGGGCTTCGTTTTCCGATGACAATACAACTGTTTCGTCATTTAGCAATGTAACGATCAATGCTTCCACAGACCCAAATGTGTTTAACCCTGCCAACGAAATACCAATGAAAAAGGGCCCAAGTAAATCTATGGCTGGATTGTTTTCGGTAAACAATGATTATTATTGGAATGGGCAATACGATGGTTCCCAGAATGTTGAAAATGATGTCGTTTGGTTTCGTATCACCGTTTCAGATGGTAAAAATACAGGGTACCAAATACCCAATGCCAATAGCATGTTTATGTTGAAAACTTACTTCGCCATAAAGTTTAAATAGTTTAATAAAATATGTTGAAAATCAACGTTTTAATATTTTTATCATTGTTGATATTTGGCTGTAAATACAACGATATTTACACAGGCGACCCAATACCTAAAATTTCCAATATCACCACAAATCAAACAGAATACACTCAATTCACCGATACCGTGGTCATTGGCTTTGATTACCAAGATGGCGATGGTGATTTGGGGTTTGAAAGTGCTGATTCATTATCTGTAGAGGTACAGGACATTCGTTTCGTTAAGGCCGATTATTACCATTTAAAACCCCTATCCCCTTTGGGTAGCAAAATTGCGATATCAGGGAAAATTAAAATTTCGTTAAAGAATATATTTCTCCTTGGCGGTGGCACTACCGAATCAACAAAATTTCAAATTCGGATTAAGGACCGCTCACAACATTGGAGCAATGTATTGATTTCTAAATCCATCAATATTAAGAAATAAGCGATTTGACGATACGCAGCAACATATTGACTTTGTTTGCGATGGTAATCATATCATTATCTAACTTTTCATTCGCTCAAACCATCGTGACCCAGCAAAATGGCAGGTTCCGTATTTGCAAGGGTTCCATTACTGATTCAGACAAGGCATCCAATAAGTCTGATTATGAACACAATGAAAATTCAACACTTACACTTTCTATTCCAGACGCCAAATCTATCACACTTAAATTTAGTTCGTTTTGCACTGAGAAAGACAATGATATTTTAAGAATTTTTGATGGGAAAGACACTTTTGCTTCACTACTTGGCACTTGGAGTGGAAACATCGGTCCGGGCACCATCAGTTCAACAGATAGCTTCATTACATTGCATTTTAAATCCGACAAGAGTATTTCATGCAGTGGGTGGAAGGCGCAAGTCATTGTTCAAATCATCAAGCCCATACCATTTAAGTTCAATCAATCAGTATCGGGCACAAGTCTCCCAAATTGTAAAGACAGCATCATCAAAATTGCCACAGACATTGCAATTCCTTGCGACTCATTGAATATCAAGAATACTACAATCACTGGCCCCAACTCCCCCATTCTGAGCAAAATCAAAGCACTGAACTGTGCAAATGGTAAATCGAAGTTGTTTGAAATCACAGTTTCCACCGGCCTTAATTTAAATGGTTTGTATAAAATAACCCATTCGCATGGCTACAAAGACTATTGTGACAGCACCTATTTTTTGCAAAGCTTGTACAATTTCTCAATTTCAAATTGTCCCATTTTGGTTGATCTTAAATCCAACAAAGACACCATTTGCAAAGGTGACTGCTTACAACTCACATTGAAAGTGTCTGGTGGCGATAGTACCAAATATAAATACTATTGGACACCCACCACTATGAACGGAAAAGGGCCTCATACCCAATGTTTGACTGCTAATCGAAAATACACGATCAAAGTTGACGATGGGAGCTCTCTGCCCGGCTATGATACATTGGATATCATAGTGCTTGATCCACCCAAAGCCCAGCAAGACACCAGTGTGTGTTATTATTCCAATAATTTCCTGCTTCGGTCTTCGCCCATTGGTGGTGTATGGAAAGGTCCGGGAATTGTAAATGCCAAAACTGGGGAATTTAAGCCCAATGCGGTTTGGGGGGCTGTAAAAGTGTGGTATCAAATTGGGAGCTGCGCCGATACAGTGGTTGTAACTGTAACCGCACCCTATAACTATGAAAATGTATTTTGTCCGAATAAAAACGCCTTCCCACTGTATTGGTATGGACCTTCAGGTGGGAAGTGGACTGGTCCTAAAGTGACCGCATCGGGATCATTTACTCCGGACACGGCGGGTACATATGTGCTCACCTATGAATGGAAGGGGTGCCAATCCAAGAAAACGGTTTTTGTTCAATCCATTCAGGTTCCAGAAAGAGATACCGTTTGTGAGTCTGTCACCACGGCCACATTGAAATTCTCACCCAAAGGACTGTATCCAAATTATTTTGTAGGATTAACCAATTATTATTTGGGGACTTACAATCCCTCATTAATGGGTGGGCCCAAAGACTACCGAATCATTTATCAAGCCCAAGGCGGGTGCCGGGACACAACCATTGTGACCGTTCTCCCAAGTGATGCGGGATTGAATGATACCTTCTGTCCCACCGCTGGCAACCAAGTATTAAAGACATTCCGGCCACTCACGAATTACTCATGGAAAAGCAAAGGAATAAACGGCATTGGGAATTTGTATAGTTCAAATTGGTGGAGCCCAGGAAAATCAAATGTTGACACACTCATATTAAAAACGAGCAAATGCACAGATACGAAGCTCGTCCATGTGCTATCAACAAAGGTTTTATCTCCAGATACCCTCGTTTTTTGTCAAGAAGACACAACAACAACTTTCGCATCAAAGGGAGTGAAATTGTCCGTATCGGGTGGAAAATGGTTTGGATTTGGGGTTGTCAATAATATTGCATTTGACCCTCGAATTACGGGTGTGGGCACCTTTCCGGTGAGGTATTCCAATAAGGGTTGTGACGATACAATGGTTGTCTTGGTAAAGAATAAACCTTTAATTCAATTAGACACATCCATTTGTTTGAATATAAATCAATTAAGATTGTACAAAAAAGATATTAAAGGGGTGTTTTGGGGTGTTGGAATATCGAAAAATTCAGATTTGTTTTTGCCATCAATGAGTGGCGCTGGAAAACACACAGTTTTTTACAAATCCTCAGAAGGATGTTTGAACCAAGTCACTATTTCCGTGGATACTCTTCCGAAGATTGTTTTCTCTTCTCCTACTTATTTTTGTAATAAAGATTCCTCTTTTGAATTAACCGCCAAACCAATGGGTGGCACTTGGTCTGGACCTGGTATCCAAAACAGTTTACTTAATCCCAAATTGGCCAAATCAGGCAATCATAGGTTGTACTATTCATTGAATATCAATGCTTGTCCGGCCAAAGACAGCGTAGAGGTAGTTATTGAATCGCCATTAGCTGTGCAGATATCGCCCAATATCGACAGTGCTTGTTATGGCGACATACTCACCTTAGAAGCGTTGGTTAAAGGAGGATTAATTGCCAATCACGAACTTAAATGGTCTCATGGGCAATTGGGCAATAAAACCTATTTCACAGCCAAACAAACTGGAGAACTCATTGCCATAGCGCGCGATGGTTGTTCAGATCCATCTACAGACACAGCGACAATATTGGTTCATCCAAGAATTTGGGCCAAAGCGGTAGTAAGCGACACTGTTTGCAGAGGTCAGAAAGGCTGGGCTTATGTAACTTTAGGGAATGGTAATCCTGTGGAGCGAAATTGGGTCCATGACCCGCAATATATGGGCGATACAATGTTTGCGTTTGCCGATAATCGATATCGTGTGACATTGATTGATAATAATACTGGTTGCACAGGTGATACCATCATTGAAATCCCTGGATACAAAGCCATACAAGCGGGCTTTTCGATCCAAAAACAAAACAATGAGAATTGTCTAACTCCTTTAGACGCAAATACCTTGTTCTATAACCAAAGCAATGGCGGAACCTCCGGAATATGGCATTGGGGTGATGGTACTTCAAATCCATTCGCACCCAGCCAAAATCCAACCCACACATTTGCGGGCACTGAAAGCTCATACAGGGTTATGTTGGCGATTAGAAATGAAGGCAATTGCACAGATACGGCCATAGAAGACATTTGTTATAAGGATACTGTGATTTATTACCTCCCAACTGCCTTTACGCCAAATGACGATGGAATCAATGATTATTTGACTTGTGCGTTTTGGGGCACTTCTGAAATTCAGGCAAGAATCATAAATCGTTGGGGTGAAATTGTGTTTGAATCATCAGAAAACAACTTTAATTGGGATGGCAATTACAATGGAGCGCCCTGTATGGAAGGCACCTATGCGATGATCATCGAATACAAAGGGAACAAGCAAGGCAAACGAATCGCCTATAGTACTATCACTTTATTGCGCACGAAGTCGCAGTAATTGCCGAAATTCGCAACATGTTTAGCGCAAGTTGGGTTTTTGGTCTTTGGGGCGATGCATTGCGTGAGCAATTGTTAAATGGTTTTTTTGAAGGTGCGATCAGCTTCGATAAGGACACCTTGTATCTCAGGTTTACGCGCTTTGATGGGTCTCGTTACACCCTCGAAGTGAAATTCATCGATGGTCACATGTTCATTTTAACCAGTGACCGGATCTTTGATCAAAATGATTTGAGAAAAGGCATGGCGCAGTTCAAAGAAATTGAAAACCTACAAATTGTGGGCATCAAAAACGACCCCAACGATCGATGGATTTGTATGCAGCTGTCGAACAACAATGAACTCTGGCTAAAGGGGTTTGGGAAATTCGGTAATGTATTATTACGAAATTCAATCAGCGATGAAACCATATCATTGTTTAGATTATCGCTAAAATCCGATTGGGAATTTAAATATCCTGTGCTCGAGGCAATTCAATCTTCTGATTCCGATGTAAAGAAACCCAATCCGGATGAGCTCTCGGCGTTACATATAAAAAACTGGCCTTTATCAATCCAAGAGTTGGTTCAGGCGGAATTGCATTTCATGCGTGATTTTTATTTTGACCGCAATAAGATGCAACTGATTGATGGCCTAGAAAAGAAGATCAAACACTATAAAAAAATCATTGTTGAATCTCAACGAAGGCTCAAAGACATTGAAACTCGCCGAAGCAACAAGGAATTGGGTGATTTGATTTTGGCCCACTCCCACTCTCTTAAACCAGGTTTAACCAAGGCATTGGTGACAGATTACTTCACCGATCAAAGAATTTGGATTAAACTAAATCCAGATTTGAGCGCAGCAGATAATGCCAAAAAGTACTACGGTAAAGCCAAAAACGAGGTGATCGAAGTAAAAAAATTGCTCGAACAAATAGAAATCACTCAATCCAATTTGAAGGATTTGGAGTTGCAACTCGCTGGAGCTTGTGCTTCAACCGATTTCAAATCCCTTAAATCATATCAAAAATTGGCGCCGCCGGTTAGCAATCAGATTCAAGATACCTTGCCCTATCGTTTGGTTGAATTTCAAGGATATCAGATTTGGGTGGGTAAGAACAACAAATCCAATGACCAGATGTTGAAATTGGCTCAGAAAAATGATATGTGGTTGCATGCAAAAGATGTTGCTGGTTCGCACGTGATCATCAAGAAAAAGGGGGCCATTTACCCTGAATCGGTTATTCAACACGCTGCACAGCTTGCCGCCAAAAATTCAAAAGCCAAAACCCAGTCGGTTGTACCAGTAATTGCCGTTTTGAGGAAATTTGTTTCCAAACCCAAGAACGCTGCACCAGGCGAAGTCAGTGTTCAAAAGGAAGAGATTGTAGATGCTTTTATTGCGTAATTGCAATCAATCGAAACCAGCATTGGTCAAATTCACAGGCTTGTACTGCCCTTTTTCATTTTTCTGCACCTGTGATCTTGTGAACTGGGCATCGTGCTCATAGAACAACCAAACCCCGTTTTCTTCAAGCCAAGGTAAAATGCCCGCTTTTTCTTGCATGGTAATTAATGGTTGTACATCGTACCCAATCACATAGTTAACAGGCACATGCGCTGAAGCAGGGATTAAATCGGCCATATACATCACTTTGAAATCCTCGTGATGAATGATGGGTGCAAGCATGCCCAAGGTGTGGCCATTGAAAACCTTGATTTCAATTTTATCGGCGATGTAATCTCCGTCTTTCACGAAGTTGATTTGGTTGCATTCCATCAACGGCAAAAAGTTCTCAGGTAAAAATGAGGGTTTTTCTCTTGGATTTGGGTTGTTAGCGTGGTTCCAATGTTCTTGTGTTAAGTGATACATCGCATTGGGAAAGGTGGGAAATAACTGCCCTTCAGCATTGCGAGAAACCGCACCTCCACAATGATCGAAATGCAAATGGGTTAACAGTACATCAGTGATATCACCCAATTCAAAACCCAAAGATGCCATTGAACCCAGCAATGTGTCGCTACCATTTAAATCGTAATGACCAAAGAATTTATCGCTCTGTTTGTTACCGATGCCCGTATCAATCAAAATAAGACGCTCACCTACTTCTACGAGCAAGCAACGCATCGCCCAATTGCACATATTGTTTTCATCAGCAGGTACCAATTTTTGCCAAATGGTCTTGGGAACAACACCAAACATTGCACCGCCGTCTAGCTTGAAATTACCCGTATTTACAATATGAATTTTCATGGTTAAAATTCGTTATACACGTCGGTCAAAGCCTCATAACCCGTTTCTGTTATTAGAATCGTATGTTCGAATTGTGCGCTGAGCTTACCGTCTATGGTTCTGGCAGTCCATCCATCCTTGCGATCAACTTTTGCCCTCGCCTTACCCGCATTGATCATGGGCTCAATGGTGAATATCATTCCCGGTTTTAATATCGGCCCTGTATTGGCATCTGCAATGTGGGCAACATCTGGCGCCTCATGAAACTTCAACCCCACACCGTGTCCGCAAAATTCATAAACCACTGAATACCCGTGTTTTTGGGCATACTGAGCGATGTGATAACCAATGTTATTCAATCTATTCCCAGGGAAACACTGCTGCATGCCAACGTGTAGGCACTGTTTTGTGGTTTCTACCAACTTCTTGGCATAATCACTCACCTCGCCCACGTAATACATTTTGCAGGTATCGCCGTAGTAGCCTTTTAATATGGTTGTTACGTCGATGTTTACTATATCGCCATGATCGAGGATTGTATCGTTGGGCACGCCATGACAAATAACATCATTTGGCGAGATACAACAAGAATGCTTGAACCCGCGATAGCCTTTGGTGGCAGGAATTGCGCCATGATCTCTCACGAATTCCTCACATTTTTTGTCAATATCGATGGTTCTTGCCCCAGGAACTACAAACTGTTCTAGGTATTTCAATGTTTCTGCAGCCAAATGCGCGCTCTTTCGAATGCCTTCGATTTGTTCAGCTGTTTTAATTACTATGGATGACACTGGATTATATTAATTACCTTTAGAAATGGCTTGAATCAAATCTTGCTTTGTGATGATATGCCAATTGCCTCCCATATCCATCATGAGTACGGCAGCATTGGCTTTATTGATTTTTGACGATACTTCCTCAATGCTTGCCATGTGCGATACCACTGGGTAGGATGCAACCATGATTTCAGCCACTGGTTTCGACATTAAATCGCGATTTTTCAATAATTCAGCGTAAAGGCTAGCATCTTCAATGGCCCCAACGAAGTTGTTGGCTTCATCTTTTACGGGCAATTGAGAAACAGAATATTTCTGCATCAAGGCAATTACATGTTCACATGTATCTGAAGTTTTAACCGACAACAATGGCAATTGAGCGTGACCAGCAATCAAATCGAGTGCTGTGGTCAATGGCTTGGGAGCAATAAATCCCCTATCTCTCATCCAATCTTCGTTATACATTTTTCCCAGATACCGGGTACCATGATCATGGAAAATCACAACCACAACATCGGATGCTTTGAAGCGATCTTTCATTTGCAACAAGCCGGCCATGGCCGATCCAGCGCTGTTGCCTGCAAAAATCCCTTCTTCCCTTGGGATTCTTCGCGTCATTACCGCGGCATCTTTGTCTGTTACTTTCTCGAAATGATCGATAATGCTAAAATCCACGTTGGCTGGCAGAAAATCTTCACCAATGCCTTCAGTGATATAGGGGTAAATTTCGTTTTTATCAAAAATGCCAGTTTCCTTGTATTTTTTGAAAACTGAACCATACGTATCAATTCCCAAAATCTGAATATCCGGATTTTGTTCTTTCAAGTATTTGCCTGTTCCACAAATTGTACCGCCAGTGCCCACTCCCACAACCAAATGGGTTATTTTACCAGCAGTTTGGTCCCAAATTTCCGGACCCGTTTGCTCGTAATGGGCTTTTGAATTGCTAAGATTATCGTATTGATTGGGTTTCCAAGCATTCGGTATCTCATTGGCCAATCGAGTACTTACGCTGTAGTAACTGCGGGGATCTTCTGGGTCTACATCGGTAGGACAAACGATGACTTCGGCGCCAAAAGCTTTCAAGGCATCGACTTTCTCTTTGCTTTGCTTATCGGTGGTAGTAAAAATGCATCTATATCCTTTGATGACTGCAGCGATGGCCAATCCCATCCCCGTGTTTCCGCTGGTACCTTCAATGATGACTCCGCCAGGCTTCAATGCGCCACTCGCTTCTGCGTCCTCAATCATTTTGAGCGCCATCCGATCCTTGATTGAATTACCAGGATTTGTGGTTTCCACTTTGGCATATACCGTGCATGGCAAATCCTTGGTGATGGAGTTAAGCTTTACCATTGGCGTATTTCCAATGGTTTCTAAAATGTTTTGGTATACCCGCATACTGATGCAAATTTACTTTTGAAAGTGCGCTTTTTTCGAAAAATCAGCAAAACAGTGCTTAAAACATAGAATTAAGATAGGTTGCCAACAAAATCAGTGGTATTTTGGCATCCGATTTCGAAATGATAAAGACGTGTTTGGTTATACCATGCTACAATGAGGCGAATCGGATACAACAGCCCTTGTTTGCTCAAGCCCTGCTTGACGATGAGTCAATGGCTTTCGTGTTTGTAAACGATGGTAGTAGCGACGATACATTTCGGTTTTTGTGCAATTTTCGCGACACGCAACCAACCCCAATAAAAGAGAGAATCCTTGTTCTATCGTATAAATTAAATAAAGGCAAGAGCAATGCGGTTAGAGAAGGCTTCAACTACATTTATTCTGGGATTTTTCATGATTTAACTGATCGCTCAATCAACGAAACCAAAACGAATTCTCTGAATGAAACGGAAATCTATGGGGAACAGGTATTATTCAGTGAGAAAATTCGATCAACGTCTTATGTAGGATTTTGGGATGCCGATTTGGCAACTCCGTTGCAAGAGGTGAAGTGGTTTTACCAATTCGCGGGCAACGATGACTATGATTTAATCATTGGTTCAAGGGTTGCACGATTGGGAGCAAAAATTGACAGAACCATATTCCGACATTATTCTGGAAGATTGTTTGCCACACTCATTAGCCAAGGTTTGGGCTGGAAGGTTCACGATACGCAATGTGGTGCCAAATTAATGAAGCCCGAGTTGATTCCAATTTGCATGGAAAAACCTTTCAAAACATCCTGGTTGTTTGATGTGGAGATATTACTTCGATTAAAAAAGGTATATGGAAATGCCGCGCAGGAAAAAGTCCTTGAGGTACCCATTCGTGCTTGGAACGATGTAAAAGGTTCTAAAATTGGTTGGCTAGACTTCGTAAAAGTTCCTTTCCAAATCTGGCAAGTATTCCAATACTACAAATAACTGTTGGTTTTTACGGATTGAGCGAAATGGCCAATTTCATTTGCTCCAAGTGGTGTGCACCATGCCAAGCATATAATCGTATCAAATCGCTCAAACTCACTTGACGACCCAATTCTGGATGCAGCAAGGTTTTGGCGAAATGGGTAGCGGGATCTTTCAATGATTCTAATAACAACAGCGACCATTTTTGATGCAAACCCAACAAAATCAAATAACTCGCTTCATGATGAAATGCTGCATCTGGTGTTTCTGCCCAAGCGTTTTCATCCCAAGGTTGTATCAAATCTTGGTCTTGGGTTAGAATATGTTTGGTTCGAACGTAGGCATTTAGATGTGCATCAGCCAAATGATGAATGATCTGACGAAGGTTCCATCCACCCTCTCTGTAGCTACAACTCCACTGGTTTTCGGTCACTGTGGCAATGACTTTGGCCAATTCTGTTGGGAATTGTTGGATGGTAAGTACGTCATTCAGCAATGAACCCAGAGAAGTTGGCGCCTCCCAATCAAATGGCGGTAAGGTGGGCGTTCCTGTCATTTCAATTGATAAATGTAAAGCCTGTATAGGGAACCAAAACGTCTGGCACCCTTATGCCTTCAGCTGTTTGGTTGTTTTCGAGCAAGGCAGCTACTATTCGGGGCAATGCCAAAGCAGATCCATTCAAGCTGTGGGCCAATTCTGTTTTGCCTTCAGCATTGCGATAACGGCATTTCAATCGGTTCGTTTGAAAGGTTTCAAAATTGCTAATAGAACTGCATTCTAACCATTTTTCTTGGGCCGCAGACCACACTTCCATATCATAGGTTTTGGCACTTGTAAAGCCCATATCTCCACCACACAACAACAAAACTCTGTAGTGTAAACCCAATTTTTGTAACAGGCCTTGCACGTAATTTTGCATGTCTTCCAATACTGCGTATGACCCCTCCGGCTTTACGATTTGAACTATTTCTACTTTATCAAATTGATGTAAACGGTTCAAGCCCCTTACGTGAGCACCATAACTACCGGCTTCTCTTCTGAAGCATGGTGTGTAACCAGCATTCTTAATGGGTAGTTGAGATTCATTCAAAATCACATCTCTGTAAAGATTTGTAATGGGTACCTCAGCGGTTGGAATCAAATACAAATCATCCACACCGCAATGATACATTTGACCTTCTTTATCGGGTAACTGGCCCGTTCCATATCCACTATCGGCGTTTACCAACAATGGTGGCTGTACTTCCATATAGCCTGCTTTACCCGCTTCATTGAGAAAGAATTGAATCAAAGCACGTTGAAAAATCGCGCCTTTTCCTTTGTATACAGGAAAACCTGCACCGGTCAATTTTACACCCAATTCAAAATCAATGATATCATACTTTGCAGCAAGCTCCCAATGTGGAACAGCCCCGTCATACAAATCGGGTTTAGCACCCCATTGAGATACTTCCTGATTCTCCTCGGGCGTTTTTCCTTTGGGCACCTCCATAGAAGGGGTATTGGGAATCGTGAGTAACAATTGTAATAATTCTTTGTCTGCTACCTCAACATCGGCTTCCAAAGACTTCAATGAATCTTTGATTTGTGCAGATTCCAACTTCAACGCATCGCCAGCGTCTTTTTGTCCAGATTGATACATGTCTCGGATTTGAGACGACAACTGATTGCCTTTGGCCTGCAAGGTCTCCATCTCCGTTCTTTTGGCGCGATTCCTTTCATCCAATTCAATCACTTGGGCAATCAATGCTTGTCCATCCAAACCACGTATGGCCAATCTCTCGGCCAATTCATTGGCATTTTTTCTAATGTTGGCAATCTGTAACATAATATTATTGCAAATTTCGTGAATTTATTTGATGAAATTCATTCAGATTTCAATCCCTTTTATTGTGATTTCTCACTCACTCCTAGTTTGGCCGCTATTTCCACCGCCAACTTCAATGCAGCCTCTAATTCATTGGGGATTTGTCCTTCCAAAATCACTTCACGCACAGCCTCTTTGATCATGCCAATGTGCTGTGGGTCCTTTATGTCGAAATGGTTCTTGATATGATTACCCGTTAAAACCGGTTGCCAATTTCTCAGCTCATCTTTTACCATTACTTCACTGATCTTCTCTTCAACTAAAACCAAATTTCTTAAGTGTTTCTCTACTTTGGCTTCGTTCTTACTGGTGATATCCGCTCTACACAAAATAACCAAATCTGAAACGTAGTCACCTGCATCTACAATCAATCTCCGAACTGCACTGTCAGTAACTGTTTCTTTCGACAATACGATGGGTCTCAAATGCAACAAAACCAAAGTACTAACATAGCGCATCTTTTCATCCAGTGGCAACCGCATGCGCTTAAAAATGCCTTTTACCATCCTAGACCCCTTGTCTTCATGTCCGTGAAATGTCCATCCAACCTTTGGGTCAAATCTCTTGGTGGCCGGCTTGGCAATGTCGTGCAGAATAGCCGCCCAGCGCAGCCACAAATTATCTGTAAACTCGCAGATGTTATCTAAAACCTGCAGGGTGTGATAGAAATTGTCTTTGTGAGATTTGCCATTTCTAGTTTCTATCCCATGCAAATCCATCATTTCAGGAAAAATCAAAGACAGTAAACCCGTTTTCGACATCATTTCGAATGCCCTACTCGGTTTTTCACCCATGATCATGCCATTGATTTCATCAGTAATTCTCTCTTGCGAAACTATTTCAATGCGATTCACATTGGCTTTGATGGCTTCGAAGGTTTTGAGTTCGATGCGAAAATTAAGCCGCGAAGCAAATCGAATGGCCCTCAACATCCGGAGCGGGTCATCACTAAATGTAATGTCTGGATTAGAACAAGTTCGAATGACCATGTTCTGTAAATCCTGAACGCCATTGAACGGGTCATACAACTCGCCATAATTATCGCTATTTAGCGATAGATACATAGCATTAATGGTGAAATCACGACGATTTTGATCATCGATCAACGTGCCATTCTCTACAATTGGTTTGCGTGAATCCCTTCGATAACTTTCTTTCCTGGCCCCGATAAACTCTATGATCCAGTCATCAAATTTAATTTGCGCAGTACCGAAATTCTTAAAAACACTCAAACTACAATCATTATTGAAGTTCTTGGCAACCGCCTGGGCAAAATCTACCCCGTTCCCCACCACAACAATGTCGATGTCTTTATTTTCCCTTTTTAATATTGAATCCCTCACAAATCCGCCAACCACCCATGCTTTTAACTGCATTTGGTCCGCTGTATTACCGATGACCTGAAAAATGGGATTATCTAAAGGTGATTGCACGGCACAAAGATAGCACACCCTATATTTGTTGCGATGCGAATTTCAATAAATGCAAACCGCGGATTTTATTTTGCATTTATCGCCATATTGATGGTGAGTATTTTGCTATTGCCTCTAACCCATTCAGGCGATGGTTGGGGTTATGCCGCCGACACATTGGAATTTGAGGGAAGCTTCGGTTCTATGTTATCACCACACCACTTACTTTACATGCCCTGGTGCTCATTGTGGCTACCATTAATCAGATTCCTTCATATCGATCCAATTGCTGGTTTTACTTTTTTAAACTTCGCTCTGTGTGCACTCACTTTAGAGATTTTGCGCGCATGGCTACTGAAATTAAATACGACCCATTCAAATGCACATTGGCTGATCTGGTTCCTTCTGGGGTCGTATGGTATTTTGCGATTTGCCATTGATAACGAGACCTATGTGGTGCCACTGTTTTTGGCCATTTTGGGGAGTTATCTCATTGAAAACAAACAACACAGAACCGCTTCAGCCGGCTGGGTATCGCTCGCATTTGCCGTGTTGTTTCATCAATCATATATTTTCTGGTTCTTAGCCTACGCATTAATGGCAATGAAGAAAGGGAAATGGGCAGCCCCAATTTTATCGGGTGCACTCATCATATTTGCATACCTACTGGCTGCTTCAGCGAGCAATGAAAGCATCATTAACTTTATCATCCACGATGTCAACCAAGGGCTCGTTGATACTGAAATAGGGCCACTCAACTTTTTATTTACCGCAGTTAACCTCATTCGCACTGTATTCCAAATCCATGGTTTTAGTATATTCATCATCGTTGCTTGGCCTTTCATGTCGATCATTGGTTTGGGTGGATTGTTGTTATTGGTTATCTCCTCGTTGGCCTTCGTTTGGCGATATATTTTAAAAAGAAAAACACACACTACGCCAATCCGTATTTTTAAAGGCACCCTGTCTTGGGTTTTCTTTCTTCATTTGGGATTTGCCTTCTACAGCGTAGGAAATGCAGAATTCATGGTGATGTTACTACCAATCGCTACCCTTTTAATGGCGAAAGCAGGATTGTTTTCGTCTGACGATAAAACCACAAAGCCACTGATGGGTATGGCCATTGGAACATGGGTTTATCATACTGTTTTTGTTTTAATTCCGATGTTTCTTGGTTCTAATTCCGATGTGGAACGATTTGCAGAAATCCTAAATAAACAAATACCGACTAACAATACGCAGAAAATTGTTTTGATATCAAATCATGCTAAGGCAATAGAAAACGCTTGGGAGTACCAAGCCAGAATGATTGGCAAAGAACCACCAAAGAATATCATATTCAATCTAGGTTCATCGGAAAAAGACATTCAAGAATTCAAAAGCCTATCCAAGGATTCTCAAGTGCAGATACTCATTCATAACAGTTATATCGTGAGTCCAATTCATAACAGAGCCTCGGCATTGCAAAATCCAACTACAATGCATTGGATTGAAAGTCAACAATGGGAAACCTGGCAATCAACCTATATTGAGTCCCCACGGAGGGAAATCTCCCTTAGGCAATTAAGAAAGTGATTGATTGAATTCGTAGGATTCCATCGCACGCAAACTGCGATTTTCGAGTTTACAAATGGTTCCACCAAACTTTTGGATGAGGCGATAGTCATGAGTAGCCATCAATATTGCAGTCCCTTCTCTCGCGATGGACTTCAAAAGAGCCATGATTTCGTCACTCACTTCGGGATCTAAGTTACCAGTGGGTTCATCTGCAAGCATTACTTTGGGTTCATTCAACAAAGCCCGAGCAATAACCAAACGCTGTTGCTCCCCACCACTCAATTCAGCGGGTATTTTGTAATCTTTGGTTTGTAAACCTACCTTTTCCAAAACGGCTTTGCAGCGATCTAACATTTCATGCTTATTGGTCCAGCCGGTTGCCTTCAAAACAAACATCAAATTATCGAGCACGTTTCGGTCTGTTAGTAACTGAAAATCCTGAAACACAATCCCCAATTTACGACGCAAGAAAGGGACATCTTTCTTCAACAACCCCTTTAAATCATAGCCCGCAATATTGGCTTCACCCTCTTGCAATGGCAATTCGCCATATAGAGTCTTTAACAGCGATGATTTACCAGAGCCGGTTCTACCGATCAAAAACACAAACTCGCCTTCAGACACTTGAAGATTCACATCCTGCAACACAGCAATGCTGCCCTGATGTATGGTTGCCTTGGTAATACTGATGGGATTTTCCACCCTCCAAAGTTATCTATGCGAGGCTTTTTTGTGCGAATCAGTTTTACACAGTTTTGGATTGTTTGATTTATTGGACTTCTCACTCACCATTCGATGGGTGATTTCCCCTGATTTTTAAGGAATTCATTGATCTTCGAAAAGGGTTTTGATCCAAAAAACCCGCGATGGGCCGACAGCGGACTTGGATGAACACCTTCGATCACAGCGTGTATATTGGTATCAATGAATGACTTATATCGCTGAGCAGATTTACCCCAAAGCACAAAAACTAACCCTGAACATTGGGTATTCATTGTGGCGATGACTTGTTGAATCAAGGGTTCCCAACCACAATTCTGGTGCGATAAAGGTGCCGATTCACACACAGTTAGCGAAGCATTCAGCAACAAAACTCCTTGCTCGGCCCACTTACTTAAATCGCCTTCTGACACAACGGCTGCGGGTGTTTGATTTGGGTATTCAGACTGAAGTTCCTTCAATATATTGGTCAGCGATGGTGGCGTTTTCTGTCCCCTATTCACTGAAAATGCGAGCCCGTTCGCTTGACCTTCACCGTGGTATGGGTCCTGCCCGATGATCACACACTTCACCTGTCTCAATGGCGTCAATTCAAACGCTCGATATCGCTGGGCAACAAGGGGAAATACACGAATATTGGCCACTTCATCAGCACGAATTCTGTCCATCACCCTTCGGTAATCAGGACCATTAAAATAAGATAATAAGTGGATGAGCCAATCCGAATTCAACAATTGCGCCGGTGAATTGGGGCTTTCCATTTGAGCGATTAATTCAGTAAATCTTCAAGTTCTTCCAGATTCAAACTCGACAAAATAGAATCTTCATCTGGAATCACACTTTCTGCCAGAGCGGCTTTCTTGGCCTGTAGAGCGAGGATTTTTTCCTCGATGGTGTCTTTTGTGATGAATTTGTAGGAGAACACTGGTTTATCTTGACCAATCCTGTGGGCCCTGTCTTCGGCTTGTTTCATGGTAAATGGATTCCACCATGGATCAGCCAAAAACACATAATCCGCCGCTGTCAAATTCAATCCGCTGTTTCCAGCCCTTAAACTCAAGAGGAAAACACGCTTTTTATCGTCGTTTTGAAATAAATCGATTTGAACTTGTCTCTCTTTCTCATCCATGGAACCATCCAAATAGCAATATTCAACACCTTGCTGCTCAAACATTTCCTCAAACACTTTGAGATAGCCTACAAACTGCGAGAAAAACAACACTTTATGTCCGTTTGCCACAGCCCTCAACAGCATTCGCATGATTTCATCGTCTTTTCCACTACCACCATCATAATTCACATCTTTGAGCGATGGATTGAGTGCAATTTGTCGCAAATGCATCAAACCGTTGAAAATTTTCAACCGCGATTTAGAAATACCCAACTCAGTTACGTGGTTAAGGATTTCATTTCGATATTGATTTTTCACGGTCTCGTACAATTCTGACTGTTCAGCACTCATTTCGCAGAAGTGAACCTTTTCAATTTTTGGAGGCAATTCTTTCATTACCTGCTTCTTGGTTCTTCTCAATACGAAAGGATCAATCAGTTTACGCAATTCCTCTGTTTTTTGAGGGTTTGCTCCTTTTTCTATTGGACGAATGAATTGCTTTTCAAAGTAGGTATAGCTACCCAACAACCCTGGATTCAAGAAATTCATCTGACTCCATATGTCTAACAAAGTATTCTCAATGGGCGTACCCGTTAAGGCAATTCTACTTTTCGATTGCAATTTTAAAAGCGCTCTCGATGTCTGTGACGATGGATTTTTAATGGCTTGGCTTTCATCCAGTACGATGCAGTTGAATCGATAATTCCGGAGAATTTCAACGTCGTTTCGCATCGTACCATACGACATAACAACCAAATCAATTTTGTCGAAATTGGATATCAGTTTCTGTCGGCTCAACCCTGAATAAAGCAAAGTTTTTAATTCTGGACAGAATTTGGCGGATTCCGACATCCAGTTGTACAGCAATGATTTCGGGGCAATGATAACAATTGGACCATGGTGCATGGCTTCGGGTGGAAGTGGCTTGCCATCTGTGGCCAAAATCGAATCAGGAACTTGTTTGGCCTCACCCGCTGAATTTGCAACCATGGGTTTGCTAGATGCTCTTTCGGCGCGGTATTCCATCGCCAACACTTGAAGTTGAGCCAGGGTTTGTATGGTTTTACCCAAACCCATATCATCGGCCAATAAAGCACCAAACCTGTTTTGCTGCATGAATCGAATCCAGCTGTAACCCTCCATTTGGTAATTGCGAAGTTCTCCGTTAAAGCCCGTTGGCAAATCTACCGGTGGAATGGTTCCTCTGTGTAAGGCTTCCGTCCAATCCGGTGTTGGAGGCGCTTCGTTCAAATACTCATCCAAATCGGCCAGTAAAGAAACGTGGATGTTTCTCACTCGATAAGCTTCATCATGTACGTCGGCCAGATTCACGATTTGAGCAAATTGCGTGAACCATTCAGCTGGTAAAATAACCACTTTGCCGTTGGGTAGCACGTACTCTCTTTTCTTATCGAGAATGTGTTTCCTCAATTTAATAAAGGGAATTTCAAATTCGTCAAACTTCACAACAGCGTGAACATCGAACCAATCAATACCATTTTTAACAGTTACTAACAATTGAATGCCACCCAAATAATACTGTGTGGCTCCTTCTTCTTGTTGAATTTCGAATCCTGAGCGTTCCAACGCACTGCGATTTTCATTAATCCATGAAACGATGTTAATGGATTCGGTTTGAAGGTCTTGTAGCGTAAAAAGACTTCCGTTTGTTTGTGACAAACCCAATTCTTTCAAACTGTCAATCTTCTGTTTTTCAACGGAATAAAGGCGCTTAATTCTATGAAAGGTATAAGTTCCTTCTTTTTCTTCCAATCGAACATTGACTTTCTTATTGACGTGATACGGGAACACCCAATCACCGTATTTCATATACAGGACCAAATGTGGATTTTCCCATGAGGACGTCAATTTGAGCAAGGGCTGCACCTCAAGCTGGTCAGTAACAATATCGAACCCTAGCGCATACACATCATGATTTTCTAGAAGTGGGCCAACAAACTTTTGCATGTAAGCCGCCTCTTGGTGTGGATCAATGTGTATGAATTTCTTTTTGAGGAAGGGTTTGATTTTTTTCCCTTCTACGTTTGCACCGAAGAACAACAATTGGTTTGGTGTGAGCAACCAGGCCGGTTGAGAAATGAGCAATTCGCTATCAGGATCACAGAAATGCACCTTTTCACCTCGGTGTTTAATGGTAACGAAATAATTCATTCCTTCTTCGTCGCGACGAAAATGGAACAACGGCGTTGCAGGTTCATTGTAAAAATTGATTTTACTACCCATTGGTTCACCGGTTTTACTGGCCCAATACATTTGGTAGTTTTTAATCTCCTTAATTACTTTGAGCAGCTCTGATTCAATGAAGTTAAGTACATTTTTCTTGGTTTCATCGTCGTAATACTTTACGAAAAAGTCTGCGGGCTTGATCTTTCGAGTTCCTTTGTAGAATTGTTTTACAATGGCCTCATTTTCAAATCCTTCTATGATCTCTACTACCCTCTTTTGTTCTGGATTTAACCCAAAATAATCGGCTGTCTTTTCTCGAATTCTTTGAAAGGTCAAAGACGGATTCCCATTCTCCAACAACTGCACTGCATTCGCCTCTACCAAAACCCCCATTTGGGGATGTCTTACGAAGGTGAATACTACCTCAAACGGTTTGGTGTTTACTACCTCCATCTATTGATTTTTCTATATAAACCCGCAATTTACGCATCATTTAAGGGCCAAACAAAAATACTTTGTCAAAGGTTCAGATTTCAGTCAATTCCGATTAGTTTCGCAACCATGAGCCATGAAATCCCTTCCATCGAATGGAATCAATTGAGTAAAGCTGAAAAATATCAGTTTTTACATTCAAATTGGAATGCTTTGATAGATAATCACGTTGATGATATCGCCAATTTGGCCAATGGGGCTGCATTGATGAAGGATATTTTTGGTTGGTGGTGGGTTGGGTTTTATCGTGTAATGAATGAAGAACTGGTGTTGGGTCCATTTCAAGGCCCTGTAGCTTGCACACGCATAGGAAAAGGAAAAGGCGTTTGCGGAGCCTCTTGGATAGAATCAAAAACCCTCGTGGTACCGAATGTGGATGAATTCCCCGGTCATATCGCATGTAGCTCCAAGAGTAAAAGTGAAATTGTAGTACCAATCTACAAGCGAACTGGTGAAATATGGGGTGTATTGGATGTGGATAGCGAATACTTGGATGATTTCAACGAGGTTGATCAAATCGAATTAGAAAAATTTTGTCGTTCTTTGGAAATCATCTTATCATGAAAAAGAAAAAGAACATCGCCCTTTTGATTGCGGTAGCATCGCTCGGATATTTTGTTGATATATATGATTTGATTTTGTTCAACATCATCAAAAAGGAAAGCCTTTCATCGCTTCATATCGATGTAAATACTTACGAAACGGTTTTGTTTCGTTGGCAAATGGCGGGCATGCTCATTGGTGGTTTAATTTGGGGTATTTTGGGTGATGTGAAAGGGCGTGTCAGTGTTTTGTTTGGGTCAATCCTACTTTACAGTGTAGCGAATGTGGCCAATGCTTTTGTTACCACGGTGGAAGCATACAAATTTTGGCGATTGCTTGCAGGTATCGGACTGGCAGGCGAATTGGGGGCTGCTATCACTTTGGTGAGTGAATTGATGCCAAAGAACAAAAGAGGTATCGGCACAATGATCATTGTTACTTTTGGCGCATTGGGGGCTGTTTTTGCTTTTTTCGTAGCAAAGAACGGTGCACAAATCACTGCGCTCATTGGTGATATCTTGGGCATGCAATTGGAGAATTGGCAAACGGCCTACATAGTTGGTGGCGTTTTGGGGCTTTTGTTGTTGCTGATGCGCGCAGGCACATTCGAAAGCGACTTGTTTGAAAGTGCAACCAATCAAAACGTTAAACGCGGGAATTTCTTCATGCTTTTCACCAAACCGCACTTCAAGAAATATTTGGCTTGTATTGTAATTGGACTTCCGGTTTGGTTTGTAGTGGGTGTTTTGATCGCCCTATCTCATAAGTTTTTCCCTGAAATATTAGCAGCAACTGGTACCAATGTCAGTCCTGAAACCATCCGAAGTTTTTCTGTGGCTACACCAGAAATGGTCATGTGGAGCTATGTTGGATTGAGTACGGGAGACTTGATTTCGGGATTATTGAGTCAGTTGTTTCGCAGTCGTAAACGCGTCATTTATCTCAATTTAATGGGTATCGCGGTGATGACATTGGTTTATTTGTATGGTCCAACTGGAAGTCAAGATTATTATAGATTCATCGCCTTTTTACTTGGAGCAGTGACCGGCTATTGGGCAATTTTTGTTACCAATGCTTCAGAGCAATTTGGTACAAACATTAGGAGTACGGTTGCCGCCACCGTGCCCAATTTTGTTCGTGGTGGTGTATTGTTAATCACCATGGGATTTGAATATTTTTCAGGATTTTTTGTGGAACAAGGACAATTCGATGGCCGAACCTTTAGCGTGGCTGCCTTGATCATTGGTGCGATTTGTTTATCCTTGGCGTTTTGGGGAACAAACAACGTGGAAGAAGCCTTTCACAAGGACTTGGATTACTTCGAACACGACCCCCGTAAATCCTGATCTCCGCGATAAGCCAAGAATATTCCGTAACTTTACGGATATTTTTGAACTATTTAATCAATTCAATTGTCGAACCGAAGTAAAATCACATTCCCAGAACGAGTTGTTCTGGCAATATTAGAAAATGACGGCAAAGGTGCTGTCAACGCAATACAAGTACTGAGCAAAATCCCCAAAGAGGCCAACTTCACCAAAGAAATGGTGCATCAAGCATTATTGAAATTGGCAAATCGGGGGCTGGTCAAGGAACCTTCAAAAGGTGTTTTCTCCCCCATCAGACCGTCCATCAAATCGGAAGGTGAATTGGTATTGTCGAACCGTGGCGATTATTATGTCAGGATGGAGCTTGATGGAGAATTACAGCAAATCTACATGGACAACGACATGGTGGGCAAGCTTTTGCCGGGTGATCGAGTTCGTTGCGAGGTGAAAACAAAGGGCAAAAGAAGCTATGTTAAATCATTGGGTTTATTGGAGCGAGTTCCTCAAAGGTACAGTGCCATACTCGATGTATTTGATAAGAATGCCTTCGGATTGCTGCAGAAAAACGGACTAAAAGACATCAAGATCAGTCATGCTGTGGATCCCCAATACGATGGATTTAAAGCGATCATTGAGGTCTATGACTTTCCTCACAACAGTCGCAACCCCTTGGGCAGAATCATTGATATTTTGGGAGAAGTTGGCGCAGCTGATACCGAAATGCACGCAATTGTAGCGGAATTCGGATTCAACACCAGGTTTCCCGATGAAGTTTTGGAAGAAACAGATGCCATTCCCAATGAAATATTGGCGAAAGATTGGGGCGAACGGACTGATATGAGGGATGTCTTTTGTATTACAATTGACCCTGCAGATGCCAAGGATTTTGACGATGCAATTTCATTGGAAAAAGACAATAAAGGCAATTATTTATTGGGTGTGCACATCGCCGATGTTTCACACTTTGTAACTCCGGGCAGCGCCATTGATCGTGAAGCGACACAAAGAGGTACAAGTGTTTATTTGGTTGATCGCACAATACCGATGTTGCCTGAAAAATTGAGTAATGATTTATGCTCATTAAAGCCACATGTTGACCGATTGGCGTTTAGCGTGATATTCACCATAAACCCATCCCTAGAAATTGTGAATCAATGGTTTGGCAAAACCGTGATCAACAGCAAGAGAAGGTTTGCATATGAGGAAGCCCAGGATGTGATTGTGAATCAACAGGGTGATTTCGTAGAAGAGCTCACCACATTGAATCGAATAGCCAAACATTTTGAGGCATTGAGGTTTGAAAATGGGGCTTTGCGATTTGAATCCAAAGAAATTCGGTTCCGTTTTGATGAAAACAAAAAACCCATAGAGGCTTACGTAAAATCTCGGTTCGATGCCCATTTATTGATTGAAACATTCATGTTGATGGCCAACCAAGCCGTTGCAAAGCATGTAAAGCTGATGAAGAAGCCAGAATTGCCCTTCATTTACCGTTCACATGATTTACCACCGCAAGACAAATTGTTGGAGTTTGCAAGATTTTGTAAATTGATGGGTTATCCCATTAACATCGACAATGAACCACAGATGCGTAAATCTTTCAATGATTTGATGGAACGCACCGCTGATGACGCAAATGCCGAAATACTGCAGCAGATGGCCATACGTACGATGTCGAAAGCGGTATATACAGCCTTCCGATCAGATCACTTTGGATTGGCTTTTGAGCACTACACACACTTCACCTCTCCCATTCGCAGATACCCAGACTTGTTGGTTCACAGATTGCTGCAGCAGTATTTAAGCAATCCTACTCCGGTGATGAGCGAATCCCAGATAGAATTGATTGCCAAACACAGCAGCAACATGGAGCAAAAAGCAGCGGAGGCAGAGCGTGCAAGTACAAAGTATACTTTGGCGCTGATGATGGAGCAACATATTGGCAAAACCATGGAGGCCACCATTACAGGAATTACAGAATGGGGCATTTACGCAATGGCTACTGAGTATCATTGTGAGGGTTTGATTCGATTAACCGACATTAAAGGTGATCGATTTACCTATTATGAGGCGGAGAAAAAATTGGTTGGACAGAGGACCAAACGCAGCTATCATTTGGGTGATCCCATCACGGTTTCAGTGAAAAAAACCGATCCGCAGAAAAGAATTATTGATTTTAATTTGTTAGACTAATATGAGCATCGCCAAATACCACCAGTTATACAGCGAATTCCTTTCCCAAAACGCATTTGTTGGGGAGCCCAATAACTTGTATGAACCCATGAAATACATCATGGAATTGGGCGGAAAACGCATTCGACCCATACTGTGTTTGGTAGGTACTGAAGCTTGCGGTGGCAAGGTTGAAAATGCATTGCCCGTTGCACATGCAATGGAGGTGTTTCATAATTTCAGTTTGGTCCATGATGATATTATGGACCGGGCTGATCAACGCCGAGGATTACCAACCGTTCACAAAAAATGGAACGAACCCACAGCCATTTTGGCCGGGGACAACCTGTTGGTGAAAGCGTATGAATCCATATTGACTTATTCTGGTAACGGAAAGGATGAAATACTCACTTTGTTCTCAAAAACCGCCACGGAAGTGTGTGAAGGCCAGCAAGACGATATGGATTTTGCTGATCGTTACGAAGTGAGCGAAGCTCATTACCTCAACATGATCCAAAAGAAGACGGCCGTTTTGTTGGGTTGCAGTTTAGCGAGTGGAGCCATTGTAGCTGGTGCAAATAGCATAATCGTAACAAAAATGTATGATTTCGCCATTGCCATTGGCATGAGCTTTCAAATGATGGACGATTACCTAGATGCATTTGGCAGCTCTGAAAGCATCGGAAAAGTGTCGGGCGGCGACATCATGGAAGGAAAAAAGACTTGGTTGTATATCAAATCCTGCGAATTAAGTAGTGAGACAACATCATGGTTTTCACAGTATTCGGCTGAAGAAAGGGTGTCATTTGTTCAAAACCAATGGAGAGCCATGGGGCTAGACCAAATGTTACTGAATGTTGCCAATGACTATAACGACCAAGGGCTCTCAATTCTCAAAGATTTGGAAGAAATGGGCGTTTCAGTGAATGGCTTGAGAGAAATTCTAGAATTCCTGCAAGTCAGAACGCACTAGTTAATGTAACACCGTTACCGTACCTGTTTTGCGGTAAGTTTTCTTGTCCCAACCCTTAAATTCCAAATACCAGGCATATACACCGTCTGGAATGTCTTGGTTTTGATAAATACAATCCCATTGGAATTTCTTGTTGGCACTCTCCCATATTTTTTCTCCGTACCTGTTAAATACTTTCATGTCGTATTCTTTCACAAACAGCGGAAAAGTACCCCAAACTTCATTCCTGCCATCGCCATTTCTTGTGATACCACTGGGAACCCATACTTCAGGCGGTTGAATCAAGTATATCCAATTGCTTTCACTATACGATTGTTCTGGAACTTTGATGGCGTTGCGTTTAGCGGTAACCCTATACATGTAACCGCCATAGTCATAATCCAATTGATTGTCTCTGTAGTCCCTCAAAAGCAATGATGGCGATATCGTAATGAATGGATGATCATCGTCTTTCCGCTCCAACTTCCAATCTTTCACGCCATCGCTCCATCCCTGATAATCCTGCCAATTCAAATCGAAATAATAGTAAGGTGCCTCCGTTGAAGATCCACCAATCACCACATTACAACCTTCATTTGAACCTGTGCTCACATGTCCACATTGATCAACGACCATGATTTGGTAACAATAAGAAATGTTATCGACGTTAAAACTGGAGTCACGATAAAAGGTATCTGTTAAAACGGCCAACGGGGAACTACCGAATTTGCCCCCTCTTGGGATTCTATATAGTTCGTATTCCTTAAAATCAGGCTCTTGGCTAGTTGCCCATCTCACCTCGGCATATCGATCATCCACGATGGTTGTGGTGTAAAGTGGCACCCCTGCGATGGGCGTATTCAACTCTTTTACTGTACAGAATATATTTTTCGCAAATACCCGAACGTCACAAATATTCACACCGATCAACTCATAGCAGTAATTGTTTTGTCTGGGATTGTTAACATTGGCATCAATATAACTACTGGCATTATTAGATCTAATGGTATCAAGTATGCTAAAGGTACCGTCAGGATTGGTTCTCCGCAATAAAAAGTACTTGAAGTAGCCCATGGGTACAGGGATATTATCCCAAGCAATGGACATCTTGGATGTTTGACGATCAAAACTCACACATATCGCCTCAGGCGGAACCACTTTGGGCGGCTCAGTTACCAAAATTTTGATTCTTGCAAAGGTTGTATCCGCTTTCGGGCAACCACGATCCATGACATATACGAACAATTCAGCGGTATCCTTTGAATAACTGCTACATTGGGTTGGCCAATTCACAATCAATGAAGCTTTACCAATGCCAGGTATCACTGTGATTTTTGCAGTATCAATTCCCGACATACCGCCTTTTTTCAGCCACTTGGTGACAAAATACATCGTATCGAACGGATCCGGGTCTAACCCATTCAATTGAAATAAAATGGGTTGAGTGGCGATGACTTGAACGAAAGTGTCTTTCAAACGTGGTTTGAGATTCAAGTTTTCGAAATCAATTTTAAACAAGGCATTGTTGCAATTGTCGCTGTTCATTGTCCGACTATATGCAGTGGGTGTTACGGGGAAAAGTCCATTCCGTCGGCAACCAGCACACACCGATTGATAAATGATTCCTTTTGCATCAAATCTGGATGTACCGCCATCTACATGTTCTTCGGCGGGTTTTCCTGGGGTTGAGATCCCCCCAAAAAAGGTGGCATATGCCAACGAATAAAAATTCTTAGAAAATACAGCTATGTAGAAATCACTGCCGTCTGTGACTTTTTGCGCAGCGTCTGCAGTGGTTTGCAAACCAGTTGTTCTTCCCTTGTTTCGATGTGTCTTTGCCGCTCCAGTGTTCACATCGTACAACGCCGAATTTGTAGCGCCACCCCAGCCCGAAACAAAAATCCTCTCGCATCGATCCACCAAAAATGCACTTGGGCTGATGTTGGGCATAATGGTGTTGTTGCCATTGTATCCGAACGTAGTTTGCATATCGATGTTTGCAAGGTTCGTTGAATAAGTTGTAATAAACTGACCACCCCCAGCTTGATAAAACCTTGCATTGACATTGGGCATATTGGCCTCGGTTTGCCCATATATATAGGGTTTTCCTGATTGCCCCGTTTGAACAAAATGGGCTTGTTCATACAAATTGGTGCCATGGTATCTTCCTTGAAGTAGATTGCCACTCGACACATCCAATCTCAACAAAATCGCATCGGCAATACCCCCATTGTATCCGTTGATCCAGTTACTTCCCAATGTGGTTTTCAAATCTAAACTGGATGACCCACCACTCACGTATAAATCTGAAGCTTTGCCCAAGGCCAACCCATAAAACGCATCATAGCCTGTTCCGCCAAACTCTTGCGACCAATTTAAGACGGTTAAATCTTTATTCAGGCTAAAAACCACGCCATCAGATTTGCCTGCAAAAGAAATATTGCCTGATTTGGGGAAGTTCAAACTATATGTAATGCCGGAAATGTATACATTCTTTTGATCCGTGATGATCTCACCTCGAAATTCATCCGCGTAATTATAAATAAGTGGAAAATCATCTACAGGGGTTACACTGCGATCGGCACCTACAGCATCCAATCCGCTGCCCCCAAAAAAAGTACCTCGCATGGTGCTACCGGTGGCATTGAATTTTGTGATAAAAAAATCGTAATCCCCATTGATGGATTTATCGTAGGCATTGGATGAAACGGGGAAATTAAAACTTCTTGTAGATCCCATCACGTACAAATTCTCCAAAGAATCTGTAACCATGGAATGCGGTTGATCATTGTTTGAACCACCCAAATATGTGCAGTATATCAACTGATTACCCGTTTTATTAAATTTTAATATCGCTGCATCTCGCGAACCACCATAGCCAAGATCTTCGTCTACCCCATCGCCAAAATCCGTTTGAGCTGCACCAGGCGTCACCGGCAATCCAATGTCGAATACGGTTCCGCCCGCATAGCCGTTCCCTTGCTCGTCATAGGTGCCTGTACAACCAAAATTATCTGCCCTAGAACCCGTATAGGTGCTAAAAACCAAAATAGGATCAATCACCAACGTTTTGGTTCGATTGCTAGGTAAATTGGAAATGCGAAAGCCCATGGATAGGTCTAAACCATCGTCATTACTGCGTTCAATTTGATTCAAATCAACTTGATAGTTTACCTCTGGCGCGATTGAATTTGTTGCTTGTGATCCATCGGCATTGGCCCAATAAACATTCGGGATGGACTCAATCCATTCAAACCACTGTGTTTTGATACCACATTTCTGATTGGGTAAAAGCTGTATACTCGAATGTCCGCGGTACTTCCATTGCAATCGCTGGATATCCGCATTGGGCGCAACAATCCAATTGTATTTGATTGTACCATTGTACGATGTCACTTCCAAATCAATTCCCAGCCACACATTTTGCACAGTAATCCTTGAAAATTTCTTTACTCCAGTTACTGGCTTCTTTTGGCTTCCTCGATAGAAATTGTAGTACTCTTGAGACTGATTTCCATTGCCCCGAACCAACGTATTGGGACTGCAATTCACAAAATCAATGAATACCGCTTGAGTGTTAATTTTAAGGTTTTGTATTGTTCGCTCATGCAGAAGTTCAGATGCCAACGTATCTAAAAAGTTAAAAACAAAACCTTTTCGGGTAATCCAGAAATCACCTATGTTGAGCTGAGCCTTTGCCAATACTTCATTGGACCATTGTCCATTATTGATAAAAAAAACTGGATCTTCTTCTATAGATTTTGGCTTAGCCTCTAATGAGGCGAGCAAAAAAAACACAATCAAATTCACGTAAATCAACTTCAATGCCTTTTTCAAGGCAAAATTTGATTCGATGATTGGTTTGAAACTGAAATTCAAAAGAATTGATTTAAAACAAAAATCGGTGATTTTGTTGATGATTTTACATTTTGTTCGACGAATGGACAATAAGTTGTTGTGAATTGATGGCTTTGGACTTTGTACCTTTGCACCAATGAGTAACAAAAAACTGCGCATTTTATTCTTTGGAACACCCGATTTTGCTGCAACTTCGTTGATCGCAATGGTTGAAAATGGGTTTGATGTGGTGGGTGTTGTTACTGCAGTAGACAAACCTGCGGGTAGAGGACAGAAGATTCAGGAAAGCTCAGTAAAAACAGTAGCTTTATCGTTGGGTTTGCCCGTATTCCAACCCAATAATTTAAAGTCTGATGGATTCTATCAATCAATGTGTGATTTACGCATCGATTTGGGTGTTGTGATTGCATTTAGGATGTTGCCTGAGCGCATTTGGAGCCTTCCGCGACTTGGTACAATCAATTTGCATGGATCATTACTTCCACAATACCGGGGAGCGGCTCCTATCCATCACGCTGTAATCAATGGAGAAACCAAAACAGGAGTAACCACATTTTTTTTGAAACATGAAATTGACACAGGCGATATCATTTCAAGCGATACCTTGATGATTGGAGAAGACGAAACTGTGGGGGAACTGCATGATAGAATGATGGTGGTGGGTGCCAATCTCATGGTTCATACGTTGGAGATGATTGAAAATAATAAACAGCATTCAACGCCTCAGGTTTTTGATTCTACATTGAAAATTGCACCGAAATTGAATCGGGCTTTTTGCAAATTGGACTTGGGTATGGATCTACAAAGTTTCCATAACAAAGTGAGGGGACTGTCGCCCATGCCTTGCGCTTGGCTTGAAACAGCATTTGGCGATATGAAAATCTATCGCGGAGCTAAGCATGATGTAAAAATCACTTCCGAAGAAAAAGTGTTTATTCACGACAAAAAACTATGGGTCGATTTGATGGATGGGACCTATGAAATTTTAGAACTCCAATTGCCTGGAAAACCCAAAATGGCAACAAGAGATTTCTTAAATGGCATAAAAAAATAATTTTTTATGTCGTTTGTTAGGTAAAAATTTGCATTTACCAAGTTTATTGTATTCATTTACGGTTGAAATACATAAACAAACGCCTATAAGTCAAAAAATACTCAACTAAAATCTTGCTTTATTAAAACCACATTTTAACCTGCAAGGAGGGTATTATGACTACACCATTGATCACAGACGGCGTGCTGATTAAGCGTTACCTAGACGGGAACAACGCAGCATTCGAAACTTTATTAAAGCGACATAGGACTAGGATTCTTTCTAGTATCTACTTGCTTGTTGGAGATCGTTACTTGGCGGAAGATATTTTCCAGGAAACCTTCATCAAGGTGATTCACAGCATACAAAATGGCAAATACAACCATGAAGACAAGTTTCTTCCATGGGCGTTAAGAATCGCTAGAAACATGAGTATCGATTCTATTCGTTCGAGAAAAAGAATGCCTGTTGTGGTTGACACTGAAGGTCGTGATGTTTTTGACGCGATGGGAATTAGCGTAAGCAGTCAAGAAGATCAGCGCGTTGCAAAAGATGAAATTGAAATACTAAAACATTGGATTTGGGAATTGCCCGAAGACCAACGTGAGGTATTGATTTTGAGGCAGTATGCAGATTTGAGTTTCAAGGAAATCGCCGCATTAACAGACACAAACATCAATACTTGTATCGGTAGAATGCACTACGCAATTCTCAATTTGAGAAAAAAGATGCAAAAAAGTGTAGTTCGAATAAAATAAACTGATTTAGGGTGCGTTATATGTTTGTTGTTAATTCAAACAATATGACAAAACCACTATCACACTCAGATTTATTGCTATATTATTACGGCGAGGCTGATGCTGAAACCACAGCATTTATTCAGTCTAATATTGCTGAGTACCCAGAATGGTCGGTGTATTTGAATGAATTATATGAAGCCACTTCTGATTTGGATCAGTTAATGATCTCTCCCATGAATACTACCTTGGCGATCATTTTAGAAGAGAGCGATTCCAAGTTGTATCATTCTATTTGATAGAATAACTTTCAGCGAGATTGATTAATTTCGCACGATGCAAACCATTCCCAAATTAGATTTATCGCATTTTACTCAGGGCTCTGAACAGGAGAAAATACAATTTGTTGCCGATTTGGGGTACGCCTACGAGCAAATTGGTTTTGTAGCGATTAGAAATCATGGGATTCCACAAAATATTCTGAGTGATTTGTACGAGGAGGTAAAGAACTTCTTTGAGTTACCCACTGAAACCAAGCTTCGTTATGATGATACTGCCGGTGGCGGCCAACGCGGATATACTGGATTTGGCAAAGAACACGCCAAAGATAGAAATGCAGGTGATTTGAAAGAGTTTTGGCATTTTGGTCAATATACCGATGGCGCAACAACGGATGTCCCATCCTACCCACCCAACAAAATTGTTCAAGAATTACCAGGTTTCAATCTAGCTGGTGAGAATATATACAAAGCGTTGGAGTATACCGGCATCGAAATGCTACGCGCCATTGCGTTACATTTGGGTTTAGACGAAAACTACTTCGACGAAAAGGTCACCTACGGAAATAGTATTTTAAGAGCCATACACTACCCTCCCATTGTCTCTGATCCTCAGGATGCAATCCGCGCAGGTGAGCACGAAGACATCAATTTGATTACATTGTTGGTTGGTGCAAGTGCTGATGGTTTGGAAGTACTGAATAAAAATGGCGAATGGATTGGCGTAACTGAGGTAGAAGATCACATCGTTGTGAACGTGGGAGACATGTTGCAAAGATTAACAAATGACCAACTGAAGAGCACAACCCATAGAGTTGTGAACCCGCCCAGAGAACAGTGGGCCAACCCGAGGTATAGCATACCGTTTTTTTTACATCCAAGACCCGAAGTTAGGCTAGACTGTTTGCCTCAATGTGTGAATGAAAACAATCCCAAAAAATATGAAGATTGTACAGCCATGGAATTCTTGCTTCAGAGATTGCGTGAAATCGGTTTGATAAAATAAAACGATTACAGAAACAGATTTTTCAGTTCTTGGGCATCACCCGGCTTCATTTTACCCGCCAGGATCAAACGCACTTGTCGTCTGCGCAGCGCACCATCAAACTTTTCCTTTTCGATGTCTGTTTCAGGCACCAATGTGGGGACAGGTATGGGTCTGTGTCGCGAATCCAATGCCACAAAAGTATAATAGGCTTCATTGGATTTTACTTTTTCCCCTTGTGGGAGATTCTCAGCGAATACTTCAATAAACACCTCCATACTAGAATTAAATGCTCTAGTTACGTATGCTTTTAATGTAACGACATCGCCCAGGCGGATACTTTCTTTGAAAGACACACTATCAACGGCGGCTGTTACAACAATGTTGTTGCTATGTTTTTGTGCAGCGATTGCCGCGCATATATCCATCCAATGCAACAATCTACCACCCATTAAGTTATTGAGTGTATTGGTATCATTGGGAAGTACCAATTCATTCATCAATGTGAATGACTGCGAGGGATTTTTTTCTGTGGCCATGTTGGATTTCATACAAAAATAAAAAAGGGGAAGTTACCTTCCCCTTTTTTGTATATAAATAAATTTAAGATTTAGGCTTGTCCTTGAACAGAAACAAAACTTCTTCCCTCTCTGCTCTTGCGGAAAACAACAACACCATCTGACAATGCAAACAGAGTGTGATCTTTTCCAATACCCACGTTCACATCAGCATGGTGTTTGGTTCCACGTTGGCGAACAATGATATTTCCTGCTTTCACAGCCTGTCCTCCAAAGATTTTTACTCCAAGGCGTTTACTGTGAGACTCTCTACCGTTTTTAGTGCTACCCGCACCTTTTTTGTGTGCCATCTTGTATACCTATTTAAGATTTGATACTTTCGATTTTTAACAATGTGAGGTAATGACGGAAACCGTTCATTTTTTGGTAACCTTTTCTGCGTTTCTTCTTGAAAACCAATACTTTGTCACCTTTTCCGTGCTCTTTTACTGTAGCAGTAACAGAGGCACCAGCAACTGTGGGGGCTCCCACTTTGATTTTCTCGCCGCCTACCAATAATACTTTATTAAACTCAATGGTAGAGCCTGCTTCTGCTTGTAGGCGATTGACAACAAGATGCTTGTTCTCTTCTACCCTGTATTGCCTTCCGGCTATTTCAACAATGGCGTACATAATCCGTGATTTGGGCTGCAAAGATAGCAAAATTCAACAAACACAACAAGTATTCTCACTTTTTTTACGATAAAAATTATCAAGCAGCCCATCGCCAAGATTCCGTTTCATTTATTAGACACCCAGAAATTTGGTGGCTAACTGTTCATATCATTCAACCAAATTTGTATCATTCATGAAAAGAGTAATTCTAATCGGCTTATTCCTTGGTTTGTCAACGCATTTGCTGGCCCAACCAGGCAGAGGGGGAATTGATAATTCATCCAAACAAGTAACTACAAAATTTGAACCCAAGCTAATACCAGCTTCCAAATTGCTCTTAGACCCTATCGTTCCTCGGTCTGAAAATCCAAAGATCAATGTAAAATTTGAAACCCCTGAATTTGCTTGGAATACCCGCAAAATCACAAGGCCAGTTCAACCAGAGAAATTGAAAGATCGAGTTTCAGACTCTGTTTATTTGAGCAATTATGCGCGCTTGGGTGGCGGAACTCTGGGTCATGCATTGGGAGAAATCTATCTCAGCAACAAACCCAATGCAAACTATAGTTACAATTTCAGTGGCTTGCACCTCAGTGCGAATCCTCCCGGAGAAGCCAATAAGTACCGTGAATTTTCTACAAACAGATTTCAATTGCAAGGTGCCAAATACTATCAAAATAGTGGATTGGAGACCAAATTATTTTACAATAGAGACAAGGTAAACTTCTTTGGAAAAGACAGTGCTTATGAAAATCCAGCTATCATCAATTTGGGTAGAATCACCCAGCATTTCGGCTTAGGCGTGGATTATGATTTTATCGGAACGGGTAAAAAGCCCAGTTTCCGGATGGGTATCGGCGCGCAATCATTTAACAGCAATATGAATCAAAAAGAACAGGAGTTGAATGGATTCGTACACATCAAACAGAATGTAAAAAACACTAAATTGGGATTAGAACTGAGTTCGAATTACATCGATATGGTGCAAGACACCAATTATTTAAAGTATCAAGGAAAGTCGCACAATAAGCAACTCTTCGTTGATGCGTTTCCTTACGTTCAATTCAAACACGCCCCCACCCAACTCAATGTCAAAGTGGGAGCAATCACCACGTATAATATTGCTACCATTGATTCAATGCCAAGTGTAAACAACTTTATAATCAACCCGTATGTTCAATTCGAAAAAACACTCACCGGTTTAAATTTGAATGTTTACGGCGGTTTGGATGGAGGTTTGAAGAAAAATAGCTTCCGCAGAATGAATGCCACAATGCCATTTTTTAGCGATTCCATTTCTGTAAAAAACCCATACGAGGCGGTAAATATTTACGTAGGTATCAAAGGAAAAATCACTCAAAACGCTGAATTTGCTTTGGATATGGGTGGCAATAACAGCTCTGATTTTGGCTTGGTTGTTTCCAACAACGACAGTTTGGGTAGTTTGAATTACAAATATGTAGACAATATCAGTAGCGTCTATTTTAGAACGTTTATCAAATATCACATTGGTGAACAGTTGAATGTAACAGCTCATGCAAAAGTAACAAACTACACCGTTGACGGAAACTCTTATGCTTGGCACCTGCCAGGTTTGGTTTATGGTGCCACGGCAAAATACAACTTGGGAAAAAACATCGAATTGGTTGCTGGATTTGATGGCGTATCTAAGCGATACAACCAAATCATCGTGAACGGAAAAGAGCAGTCCAAAGAAATACCTGGCTTCATGGATCTACATGCGAGAATTGATTATCGCATTAACGGCAAAGGTCGATTGTGGTTTCAGGGTAGTAATTTGCTCAACAATCAATACCAACAATGGTACGGCTACCGCAACTATGGCCTAACATTGATGGGTGGTTTGGCTATTTCTTTGATGTAAGTGAAGAATCTTAAAAAAGATGTAATATTGTAATATGAATGCAAAACACATTGAATTGGCAGTGACACGTGTACTTTACAAACACGAGTGTGCTGTAATTCCTGGGTTTGGCGCGTTCATACTACGAAAAAACTATGGCATGGCGAATCCCTTTTCGGGACAGTTAAAGCCATCATCACACTCCATTTTTTTTAATACCGACATCACCGAAGACGATGGATTCGTGGCCAATGAACTCCGAGAGACTCTAGGTTTCAATTTCAAACAAGCCGGAGAGTTGTTGGCGGATTTCCGATTTCAAATCAATGCCATATTGGCCACTAAATCATCTGTGCCTTTTGGTGAATTGGGGAATTTCCACATCAACCCCAAAGGTGAATTGTTCTTTTTGGCCGATGCCAATTTGAATTTAAGTAAGGAGTCATTTGGCTTGCCCATCATTTCGTGGGAATGGAAATCAACGCAAAATAACATTCAAAAACCTGAGAATGTAGCATCGGTTCAACCATTGGTTTCATCTCATCGTTCCCAAGAGGACACGCAGGAAATGGTTGCTACCATAGAAAGCCCAACATTGGATACTACCAATTTGGTAACGTCGGTAGACGAATCACAAAATAACAGTGATTTCACCATCGCCAAACGGAGTCAACCCCTGCTTTGGAGAGCTGCAGCATCTTTTGCAATTATCAGTATTGGTGCGGGCGTTCTGATGACAATTGCTCAAATATGGTCAGTTTCATCAGGTAACGATTTGGCTTCGTTATTACCTCAAGATTCACAAGTGAATCAAAAACAAATCGTCACAAAACCCAAACCAATTGAAGTAAGTGTGGTGAAAGAACCAATCAATCAGGAAGAAGCACAGCCAATTGAACACATTTTGAATTTTGGACTTGGTACTACTGGTATTGATTCTCAATATGCAGCATTGCATGCACAACCTGGGAAATTCATTGTTTCTGGCGGCGCCTATATCACCAATGAGTTGGCCAAAAGAGAATGTTTATTGTGGCAAAAATTGGGTATCGATGCGTGTGTTGTTTCTGTAAAGAAAAGTAGTTTGACAAAAGTGATATTGGGTCGGTTTGAAGACGAGAAATCAGCTTCCAAATTTGCCGAATCGATAAAAAATATGCCCACCGGTACATTATCTGTATCTGATGTGGCGTTAGATTGGAAATAATCTCATGGCGCATTATCAAATTGAAGAAAACCTGAGTACCACCACGAACCAAAAGATCGTATCGTGGCTAATTAGTTTGGTAGCGTCTGCAATCATCCTATGTATTTTGTGGTTTGTACACATTTCTATTCCAAACCCTCCGTTTGAAAACAAAAAAGGTGCTTTGATTTTGGATTTCGGTATGGTGGAAGAAACGAGTGCCGGAAGACCTACCGATGGTGGTCCATCTCCCACGGCACCAAAACTTGGTGGCGATCCGTCTCAAGGTCCGTCGAACAACCAACCCCAAAGCGGTGGCGTAGGTCCCGTGGTAACGAGCGAGGCACAAAGCCAATCTCCTTCTCTTCCTCCTATCGACCCTCCTAGTTCTGATCGCCCTGCTTCAGACAATCCCAAGATAAAAGTTGATTTCTCAAAAATTGGCAAGCGCGGTGGAAAAGGTGGCGAAGGTGACCCCAATGGAGTAAGAAACGGCATCGGAAGTACTGGATCTGGCAAAGGAGGCAACAACGGCGGCGTAACAGGCAATTATGGTGACCGTGTGACAGGAAATAAGGGTGGAGCAAATTTCAGTGCGAAATTCACGAAATATAGTATGTCATCTGATTTTGATAATCCAGCTACAGATGCTTACGGAAAAATCATTGCTCGTGTTCGGGTGGAATGCAACGGAACCTACAGAGTGGTAGAATGGAATGTGAGTGGGACTACTTGGAATGGATCGGATGAGGACATGATTTCTACTTTTAACAAATTCCTCAAGCGTTCTCAATTTGAAAAGAACGGCGAAGGTTGTGGTGAAAGTGCTTTGGTAACTTTGGACGTTAAAAAGACTTATTAATAACATGTCGGGGTTCACCTCGTATAGTGACACACTGAAATTCATGTTTCAGCAATTGCCGATGTTCCAGAACATTGGTAAAGACGCATTTAAAAAGGATTTAACGAATACCTTGGCATTGTTAAATGCCATTGGAAACCCCCATTTGAATCAAAAATGGATCCATGTTGCGGGAACCAATGGAAAGGGTTCGGTGAGTTCTATGTTGGCAGCCACATTGACAGCGCATGGATATAAAACGGGGTTATACACATCGCCCCATTTAATTGACTTCAGAGAACGAATTCGGATCAACGGAATTTGCATTTCAGAATCCACTGTCATTGAATTTATTAATCTCATTTATGATAAAATCATGGATTTGCAACCATCGTTTTTTGAAATCACGGTGGCCTTGGCATTCTATCATTTTCATAAAGAGCAAATCGATATTGGTGTCATTGAGGTTGGTTTGGGTGGCAGACTAGATAGTACCAATGTGATTACCCCTATCCTATCTGTGATCACAAACATTGGCTGGGATCACATGGACATGTTGGGGAATACGCTAACGGCCATTGCCAGTGAAAAAGGTGGAATCATTAAATCTAAGATACCTGTTGCGATTGGCCCAATGGAAGAAGAACCTTTGAGAGTACTCAAGAATATCGCAATTGATAATTCGGCGAAAATCTACCATGATTTGGCGGTAGATCAAGGATTTGAAAGATCGTTGTCTTTAAAAGGTGATTATCAAAAAGAAAACATACAAACCTTCACGTGCGCCATTGAGGCATTGAAAGATTTATGGTTTCCCCTAAAAAGATCAGTGATACTCGATGGACTTGGAAATGTGACTCAGTTAACGGGTTTGAGAGGTAGATGGGAAATCTTGCAAGACAATCCATTCGCGGTGGCAGATACAGCCCACAATGAGCCAGGGGTGAAGTTTACAATGACACAATTTGTGAATTTATTGCGCAGAAAACAACAGGAACTGTTTGATGAATATCGCACCCATATTGATGTGGTTCCAGAAATGCCGAGAATGCATGTGATTTGGGGAATGGTGAGCGACAAAGACCGTGGGAAGATTTTGGGTTTGTTGCCGAAGGATGCTCAATACTATTTTTGCAAACCGGATGTTGTTCGGGGTTATGACGCGAATTTGCTCAGCCAGGAAGCCGAAGTTTGGGGTTTGTTTGGTGAAAGTTACAACGATGTTTTATCGGCCTACAAAGCAGCATTAAATGGTGCAAAACCCATTGATATGATATACGTTGGTGGAAGCACTTTTGTAGTGGGTGATTTGTTGAAGTCGCTTGGAAATTAGGGTTAGATTGAAAATGATTTGATTTGTAATCATTTTTGAAAGTTTGATATTAACAAAAAAAGGGGGCTATTGCCCCCTTTTTTGTTAATTCCGTGTTAGATTATCTCACACCATTCATCATCTTCAAAAGTCTAGAACTCAAGAAGAATAGAACAATTGATGCGGCACCCGCCATGATTACGAACAACATAAAGAAGTCGTACAAGTTTTCAATTTTCACGAAGAAGGTGGGCTTTTCTGGCTTCAAATTCCAAGTCTGCAAACGTTCTTCTTTGGTGGCCTTTTTTACTCCATCTACATTGGTTACCACGTCTACAGAGTCATGGGTAATCAAAGTAGTATCGTTCAATAACAAAGCACGATCGAAGTATTTGTTGTTTGATTTAATCACTTTCAAATGGAATACCGAGATGTTCTTGGTTACTGAGGCAACAAATGCCTTATTGTGCTTTGGACAAGTACCACTGTTCATGCAAGAGTCATTGCATTCGTGTTTAGAGTTGTCCGAAGTGGGAACCGTATTAGTGGTAATAGCCACCACTGAATCCGTTTTGGTATCAGCAGCTTTTACTGTTTTTACTGTAGCGGTAGCCAAAGTATATGTTCCTTTTGGATCTGCTTTCCATACATTGGTATCAAGCATGTTTGCATTGAAGTTTGCCATCACAGAAGCATCAGCTTTTGAAGAGTAACGCTTCTCCATTTTTACTTCTTCTGGATAATAAGCACTCAATGTACCAGCAAATTTGTTTGCAGCCGCGGTAGACAAGAACCACACACCCATCAACAACGAAGCCAATTTCACTGGAGCCAATTTGTTCACCATAGACAAACCAATTGGCGACAAACACAACTCACCAAAGGTGTGGATGGTATACAATGATACCAACCATGCCATGCTCAATTTGGTACTTGGGTCGATGCCCTTCACGCCAAAAGCAATTACTAGATAACCCATCGCCAACAAGAACAAGCCCATCGCCTGCTTGAAGGGTGATGCGGGCTCCATGTTTCTCTTGCCCAACCATCCCCATAACCAAACAAACAACGGCGCAAAGATGACAATGGCAACAGCATTGATACTCTGGAAATATGAGGTAGGAATTGTAGTTCCAAAAATCTCACGATTGGTTTGCTCTTCAGCGAAATAGGTCAATGAAGCGCCTGCCTGTTCAAAAGCAGCCCAGAAGAAAATTACAAAGAATGCAGCGATGTATATCACCCAAATTCTTTGACGCTCAATCTTATCCAAGGTTGGGTCAGTGATGATGTAACCAGGTGCCGCAATGGTAAGCGAGAAAATGAAAGAACCAATCCAATCCATATCGGCTTGGAAACGGAAGAGGTACAACAATACGCCAAACACCCCTGCCCAAATGCCCATGGCCGTGTAGTTCACTGGTGCCGCGGGGGCGTCAGTTTTCACCTCTCTGGCCGAGTTTGGTTTTTCACCAATTTGCTCACCTTCAGGTGTTACGATGTATTTGTTTTTGAGGGTAATAAACAAAATCAAACTCACGCACATACCCAAACATGCGGCCATGAATCCCCAACGGAAATCTGCTGCATTGCCGGTATCGCCCAAATAACCACACAACAAAGGCGCGATGAAAGCACCCAAGTTAATACCCATATAGAAAATGGTAAACGCTGAATCTACACGCTTGTCGCCCGCTGGATACAACTGACCAACCATCGTAGAGATATTGGGTTTGAAGAAACCGTTGCCGATGATCAGAAAGCCCAAACCAGTAAACATCAAAGGTGCGGCGATGTTTACTTCTTGATAATATGTACCGGCAAAAAACATGAATAACTGTCCAATCGCCATTAACACACCACCAATGATGATGGATTTGCGATTTCCCCAGTAGCGATCGGCCATGTAACCACCCAACAATGGGGTTAAATAAACCAATCCGGTATAACTACCGTAAATTTCAGACCCCAGCGCCTTATCAAAAAGCAAGGCTTTGGTCATAAACAATACAAACAGGGCGCGCATGCCATAATAGCTAAAACGCTCCCACATTTCGGTCACAAACAATACGTACAACCCTTTGGGGTGCGACTTGCTTGACATTTGTTCTTCATTTACATTCATGTTTGTTCTTATTAATCTATCGGCCAAAATAGAAAGAAAATTTCAATTGCCGTAAGAATGTGTGTTTTTCATCCACGATTTGTGGGTTTCTGTGCCCAATTCATCGGTCTTTTGTTGCTTTGGTGTTATTTTGCAACTTCAAATGGTATTAACTGCATTTGCAATAGCGAAAGAAATTGGAGGTATAGTCGATACCCAACTCAACGATGTAGTGATTACATCGGCATCAAAATTGGAGGAAGGAAACGGCAATTCCTTGGGTTTTTTTTCCAATCCTAAATACGAGCAATCTTTATATGAAACACAATGTGGTGCGGTGATCGTACCAATGGGATTCAAGGTTCAAAAACCCGTTTCTACATTATTGATTGAACACCCCAATCCCTATTTTGCCTTCTGTACGATATTAACGAATCACTTCAGTCCCAATTTGCACAGAACAGGTATTGAATCCAATCACATTCACCCCAGCGTAGATTTGGGCGATTCGGTGCATGTTGCGGCAACCGCGTATATTGAGGAAGGTGCTGTTTTGGGAGATCACAGTATTGTTTATCCAGGGGTTTATTTGGGTAGAAATGTTAGAATTGGGAAACATTGCATCATTTATCCCAACGTGGTGATTTACTCAGATTGTATTTTGGGTGATCATTGCATTGTGCAAGCGGGTTCTGTCATTGGCGGCGATGGTTTTGGATTTGCTCCAGTGAATGGAAAATATATTAAAATCCCACAAATTGGCAATGTTGTTATAGAAGACTGGGTTGAAATAGGAAGCAATTGTAGCATTGATAGAGCCACGATGGGAAGTACCGTAATTAAAACCGGTACCAAATTGGACAATTTGGTGCAAATTGCGCACAATGTAGAGGTTGGTGAACATACTGTTTTGGCTGCACAAACCGGAATTGCCGGCAGTACTAAGGTGGGTGGATATTCTCAATTTGGTGGTCAGGTGGGTGTGGCAGGGCATTTAACCATCGCTCCACATACAAGTGTTGGAGGCCAAGGTGGTATCACTGGAAATATTACCGAATCACATCAAAAATTGACAGGCACTCCAGCAACCGATGTGAGGACCTATTTGAAATCAGTAGCTGCAACGCGAAAAATCCCTGAATTATTGAAAGCCATCGAAGACCTTCAATCTGAAATAGAAAATATCAAATCATCCAAGTAATAATGAATCAATTGAATCCTAAACAAACAACTCTGAAATCACCCATTAGTATCTCTGGTGTGGGATTGCATACAGGTGCAAATGTAAATTTGACTTTGAATCCTGCTCCCGAAAATCATGGCTATAAATTTCGTAGAACAGACCTTGAAGGCAGTCCAATCATTGAAGCAGACTGCGACCTAGTTACGGATACATCCAGAGGTACAACACTTACAAAAAATGGCGCATCTGTTTCAACTGTTGAGCATGTTTTGGCAGCGTTGGTGGGAATGGAAGTAGACAATGTATTGATTGATATCGACGGTCCTGAGATGCCCATCATGGATGGAAGTAGCCGTCCGTTTGTTGAAGCCATTGAATCGCATGAAATCATAGAACTGGATGCCGATAGGGAGTATTTTGAAATCCCATACAACATCAGTTTTACCGACGAAGAAAACAAAGTTGAAATCATCGCGATGCCAGTGAACGATTACAGGCTTACCGTGATGGTGGATTACAACTCCCCTGTTTTAGGCAGTCAGCATGCCGCAATAACTAACATGTCTGAATTCAAACAAGAAATCAGTCCATGTAGAACTTTTTGCTTTTTGCACGAACTAGAATATCTGCTCAACCACAACCTTATTAAGGGCGGGGATTTAAACAATGCCATTGTAGTTGTAGATAGAGATGTTGAACAAAACGAGTTAGACCGTTTGGCTGAGGTTTTCAATAAACCCAAAGTAGAAGTCACCCAACACGGTATCTTGAATAATTTGGACTTGCGTTTTCAAAATGAGCCCGCTCGACATAAGTTGTTAGATATGATTGGCGATTTGGCATTGGTAGGTATGCCTATCAAGGGACAAATCATGGCTGCCAGACCAGGACATGCGAGCAATGTAGCTTTTGCAAAAAAGATCAAACAGGTGATGAAAAAAGAACTTCGCAGAAAGCAAGATGGCGTTCCTTACTACAACCCAAATGAAAAACCGTTGTATGCCACCAAAGACATCATGAAAATGTTGCCACACGCGCATCCATTTTTATTGGTTGATAAGATCATTGCAAAAACAGAAACATCGGTTGTTGGAATAAAAAACATCACCTTTGACCAACCCTTCTTTGCGGGTCATTTCCCGGGGGATCCCATCATGCCCGGTGTATTACAGCTCGAAGCGATGGCACAGTGCGGCGGAATTTTGGTTTTGAGCACTGTGGAGGATCCAGAAAATTACGGCACCTATTTTCTCAAAATCGATAACACCAAGTTTAAAGACAAGGTGGTTCCGGGTGATACCATGATCATGAAATTGGAGTTAATGGAGCCTGTACGAAGGGGTCTTTGTATCATGAGAGGTAGAGCGTGGGTTGGAGAAAAATTGGTTTGTGAATCAGAAATGATGGCGCAAATCGTAAAAATCGCTTAATTCGTAATCTTTAATTAACAAATCAATGATTCAACCACTTGCCTATGTGCACCCATCAGCAAAAATCTCTGATCACGTAATCATTGATCCATTTGTTACAATTCATGCCGATGTTGAAATTGGAGAAGGCACCCATGTTATGTCAGGTGCTACCATTTTCAAAGGCACAAGAATTGGAAAAAGTTGTAGGATTTTCCCAGGTGCATCCATTGGTGCGATTCCTCAAGATTTGAAGTTTGACGGTGAAGAAACACTGACAGTTATTGGCAATAACACCACAATTCGGGAATATGTGACCATCAACAAAGGAACCAAAGCTTCTGGTGAAACCCGCGTTGGTAATAATGTGTTACTCATGGCTTATGTACACTTGGCGCACGATGTGGTGATTGAAGATCATTGTATATTGGCCAATAGCGTTCAAATTGCAGGTCACGTCTCTGTAGGAGAATGGGCAATACTTGGCGGTGCCGCTTTGGTACATCAGTTTGTTAAGGTTGGTCGTCACGCCATGATCAGTGGTGGCTCTCTTGTAAGAAAAGACGTGCCGCCATATACAAAAGCTGCCCGTGAGCCATTGAGCTATGAAGGAGTGAACAGTGTAGGGCTTCGCAGACGAGATTTTACCACTGAAAAAATTGGTGAAATACAAGATATCTACCGCACCCTATTTGTAAAAGGTTACAACACAGCCAAGGCCATAAAAATCATCGAAACCGAATTCTCTCCTACCACCGAACGTGACGAAATCCTTCAGTTCATCAAAGAATCGGATCGTGGTATAATGAAAGGCTATATCGCCAAATAACGATGTTTATTTCGTTGCATAACTGTGGAAAAAATTACCATCGTACATGGTTGTTTAGAGGGCTCAGTTTCAACATCGAGCTCGGAACTGAAGAGAATCATATCAACCCTCTTCGTTTGGCCATATTGGGATCAAATGGAGCAGGAAAATCCACATTTACGTTGATGCTTGCGGGACAGACAGACCCTACTGAAGGTTCGGTGCAATGGATTACCGATAATAAAAAGACTATCGAAACAAAGCATTGGCACACTCAAGTGGCATTGGCATCGCCGGGAATGGAACTCCCTGAAGAATTCACA
>JACCDO010048545.1_pt1 | contig 96136 bp, 88 predicted proteins | sample 7446101 | NCBI WGS metagenome assembly JACCDO01 (sample SAMN15323440, study PRJNA562643) | freshwater metagenome | isolation source: river surface water | place: USA:Blue River Watershed | collected 2017-08-16
GCTGAAAAGCTTGTGCCTATTCCTATTTTATATTAAAGCGCATAAAAGTTCAATTACAATTAATTCTTTTAGCCTTGGCAACATCAAACAATATATCGACAAGAATCAATTTTGCATCTAGCAAAAACCCAGTTGAATATCCTGACTTTTTGGATATACAGCTTAAATCCTTCCAAGAGTTTTTTCAATTAGAAACTACTCCTGAAAACAGAAATAGCGAAGGACTATTTAAAGTTTTTTCTGAAAACTTCCCAATTACTGATACAAGAAATCAATTCGTATTGGAGTTTTTGGATTATTTTATCGATCCACCAAGATACACCATTGAGGAATGTATCGATAGAGGTTTGACCTACAGTGTACCACTTAAGGCTAAACTTAAATTGTATTGTACAGACCCAGAACATGAAGATTTTGAAACAATAGTTCAAGATGTTTATTTAGGGACTATTCCTTACATGACTCCAAAAGGATCATTTGTTGTTAACGGTGCTGAACGCGTAATTGTGTCCCAGTTACATCGTTCTCCAGGTGTATTCTTTGGTCAAAGTAGACACGCTAATGGTACTAAATTGTACTCTGCTCGTGTAATTCCTTTTAAAGGATCATGGATTGAGTTTGCTACTGACATCAATAATGTTATGTACGCTTACATCGATCGTAAAAAGAAATTGCCTGTTACTACATTATTCAGAGCAATTGGTTATGAAACTGATAAAGATATTTTAGAAATCTTTGGTTTAGCTGATGAATTTAAAGTTTCTAAATCAACAATAAAAAAAGCAACTGGTAGAAAACTTGCTGCTCGTGTATTAAAATCTTGGATTGAGGATTTCGTAGATGAGGATACAGGAGAAGTTGTTTCTATCGAAAGAAATGAGGTTTTATTAGACCGTGAAACTATTATTGAAGAAGATCATATTGATTTAATTTTAGAATCTGGTGTTAAAACGATCATTTTACATAAAGAAGATGTAAATACAGCAGATTTTACGATTATCTATAATACTTTGCAAAAAGATACATCGAATTCTGAAAAAGAAGCTGTTGAACATATTTACAGACAGTTACGTAATGCTGAACCACCAGATTATGAAACTGCTAAAGGTGTATTTGAAAAACTTTTCTTCTCTGATACTAGATATGATTTAGGTGAGGTTGGTCGTTTTAGATTGAACAAAAAACTTCAATTAGATGAAACTGAGGAATCAAGAGTTTTAACTAAACATGATATTATATCTATCATCAAGTATTTAATTGAGTTGATTAATTCAAAAGCTGATGTAGATGATATTGACCACTTATCTAATAGAAGAGTTCGTACTGTAGGTGAGCAATTATATGCTCAATTTGGCGTTGGTTTAGCTCGTATGGCTAGAACAATTCGTGAGAGAATGAATGTAAGAGATAATGAAGTCTTTACTCCAATCGATTTGATTAACGCTAAGACTTTATCTTCGGTTATTAATTCATTCTTTGGTACAAATCAATTATCTCAGTTTATGGATCAAACTAATCCATTGTCTGAGGTTACACATAAAAGAAGATTATCTGCACTAGGACCTGGTGGTTTATCTAGAGAAAGAGCAGGTTTTGAGGTTCGAGATGTTCACTATACTCACTACGGTCGTTTGTGTACAATCGAAACTCCAGAAGGACCAAATATTGGTTTGATTTCATCTCTTTGCGTTTATGCAAAAGTGAACAAATTAGGTTTTATTGAAACGCCATATAGACCTGTTGTCAATGGTAAAGTCGTTGTTGAAAAAGAACCATTATACTTAACTGCAGAGGAAGAGGATGCAAAAATGATTGCTCAAGCGAATGCAGGATTAGATGAAAAAGGAAATTTCTTAACTGATGCTGTAAAAGCTAGGTATGAAGGTGATTTTCCAGTTGTATCTCCAAATGATTTGCAACTAATGGACGTTGGTGCTAACCAAATTGCATCAATTGCTGCTTCTTCGATTCCATTCTTAGAGCATGATGATGCTAACCGTGCCTTGATGGGTTCAAACATGCAACGTCAGGCTGTTCCTTTATTGAAGCCTAACTCTCCAATTGTTGGTACAGGAATCGAGCGTTTAGTAGCTAAAGACTCACGTGTACTAATTAATGCGGAAGGTTCTGGTGTTGTTGAGTATGTTGATGCAAATGAGATTGTAATTCGTTACGATTGGAACGCTGATGATAAATTAGTAAGTTTTGATAGTGAGGTTAAACATTATCCTTTAACTAAATTCCGCAAAACAAACCAAAGTACTACAATCAACTTAAAACCTATTGTTAAAAAAGGTGATAGAGTTGAAAAAGGTCAAGTTTTGTGTGAGGGTTATGCTACTCAATTAGGGGAATTAGCTTTAGGACAAAACTTGAAAGTTGCTTTCATGCCTTGGAAAGGATATAATTTCGAGGATGCGATAGTAATTTCTGAGAAAGTGGTACGTGATGATATTTTTACATCGATTCACATAGATGAGTATTTATTAGAAGTTCGTGATACAAAGCGTGGAATGGAGGAATTAACTTCTGATATTCCAAACGTAAGTGAAGAAGCTACTAAAGATCTAGATGAGAATGGTTTAATTCGTATCGGAGCAGAAATTAAAGAGGGGGATATCTTGATTGGAAAAATCACCCCTAAAGGTGAAACAGATCCATCTCCTGAAGAAAAATTATTACGTGCAATTTTTGGAGATAAAGCAGGCGATGTTAAAGATGCATCATTGAAAGCTGGTCCATCATTAAGAGGTGTTGTAATTGATAAAAAACTATTCTCTAGATCTATAAAAGATAGAAAGTCTAAAGCTCAAGATAAACCAATTTTAGAGGCTTTAGATACTGATTATGATAAAGACTTTGCTGCTTTAAAAGAAAAGTTAGTTGAGAAATTATTACTAATTCTTGGTGAACATAAGTCGAATGGAGTTTATAACAACTTTAGAGAGGAAATCATTAAGAAGGGTAGTAAATTCTCTCAAAAAGCATTATTATCTATCGATTATACAATTATAAATCCTGCTAATTGGACAGCTGACTCTGAAATCAATACTTTAGTGGGTAGAGTTTTACATAACTTTACTATTAAAGCTAATGATTTGCTAGGAACATACAAACGTAAGAAGTTTCACATTTCAGTAGGAGATGAATTGCCAGCTGGTATTGTGAAAATGGCTAAAGTTTATGTTGCTAAAAAACGTAAGTTGAAAGTTGGAGATAAGATGGCTGGTCGTCACGGAAATAAAGGTATTGTTGCAAATATCGTGCGTGCTGAAGATATGCCATTCTTGGAAGATGGAACACCGGTTGATATTGTATTAAATCCGCTTGGGGTACCATCACGTATGAACTTAGGTCAGATTTATGAAACTGTTCTTGGTTGGGCAGGTGAAAAATTAGGTGTTAAGTTTGCTACTCCAATTTTTGATGGTGCTACGCCAGATGAAATCAATGATTGGACTGATAAAGCAGGTGTACCTAGATCTGGTAAAACATATTTATATGATGGAGGAACAGGTGATCGTTTCCACCAACCAGCTACTGTTGGGGTAATATATATGTTGAAATTATCACACATGGTTGATGATAAAATGCATGCTCGATCTATCGGACCTTACTCATTGATTACGCAACAACCACTTGGAGGTAAAGCACAGTTTGGTGGTCAGAGATTTGGAGAGATGGAAGTTTGGGCTTTAGAGGCATTTGGTGCAGCTAACATATTGCAAGAAATCTTGACAGTTAAATCTGATGATGTAATGGGTAGAGCTAAGGCTTATGAAGCAATCGTTAAGGGTGATAATATTCCTGAACCTGGAATTCCTGAATCATTTAATGTATTACTTCACGAATTACGTGGGTTAGGTCTTAACATTTCAATGGATTAATTATCAAGTTGTCAAATTAGAAAATAAGCAAATAGATGGCTTTTAGAAAAGAAACTCCAAAAAAACAAAGTAGTTTTAATAAAATCACTATATCTCTTGCCTCTCCAGAAGTAATTCTGGAGCAGTCAAGTGGTGAAGTATTAAAACCAGAAACAATAAATTATAGAACTTACAAACCTGAAAGAGATGGTTTGTTTTGTGAAAGAATTTTTGGACCTGTAAAAGATTATGAGTGTCATTGTGGTAAATACAAAAGAATTCGTTATAAAGGAATCGTTTGTGACCGTTGTGGTGTTGAAGTAACTGAGAAAAAAGTTCGAAGAGAGAGAATGGGACATATTTCATTAGTTGTTCCAGTTGCTCACATTTGGTATTTTAGATCTTTACCTAATAAAATAGGTTATTTACTAGGTTTACCTACTAAAAAATTAGATCAAATTATCTATTACGAAAGATATGTTGTTATCAATCCTGGTACAGCTACACATTTAGATGGTGGCGCTATTAAAACTATGGATTTTTTAACTGAAGAAGAGTATTTAGATATTTTAGATTCAGAAACTGTTTCAAGAGATAATCATTTGTTGGATGATAATGACCCTAACAAGTTTGTAGCTAAAATGGGTGCTGAAGCATTACATGATTTATTAAAAGGTTTAAATCTTGAAAATTTATCAGCTGATTTAAGACACCAAGCAAATAACGAAACTTCTGTTCAACGTAAAAATGAAGCATTAAAAAGACTTCAAGTTGTGGAAGCTATGCGTGAGTCTCAAACTAGAATTGAGAATAGACCTGAGTGGATGGTGATTAAAGTTGTTCCAGTTATTCCACCTGAATTACGCCCATTAGTTCCATTAGATGGAGGTCGTTTTGCTACTTCTGATTTAAATGATTTATATAGAAGAGTTATCATCAGAAACAATCGTTTGAAAAGACTGATTGAAATTAAGGCTCCTGAAGTAATCTTACGTAATGAAAAACGTATGTTACAAGAGTCTGTTGATTCACTATTCGACAACTCAAGAAAAGCTAGTGCAGTTAAAACGGAATCAAACAGACCTTTAAAATCTTTATCTGATTCATTGAAAGGTAAGCAAGGTCGTTTCCGTCAAAACTTATTAGGGAAGCGTGTTGATTATTCTGCTCGTTCAGTAATTGTCGTAGGACCAGATTTGAAGTTACATGAATGTGGTTTACCTAAAGATATGGCAGCTGAGCTATACAAGCCTTTTATCATACGCAAAATGATTGAAAGAGGTGTTGTTAAAACAGTAAAATCAGCTAAGAAAATTGTTGACAAAAAGGATCCTATTGTTTGGGATATTCTTGAAAACATATTGAAAGGTCACCCAGTTTTATTAAACCGTGCACCTACACTACACAGACTTGGTATACAAGCATTCCAACCTAAATTAATAGAAGGTAAAGCGATTCGTTTACACCCGTTGGTAACAACCGCGTTTAACGCCGATTTCGATGGTGACCAGATGGCTGTGCATTTACCTCTTGGAAATGCTGCGATATTAGAAGCTCAATTATTAATGTTGGCTTCACACAATATTTTGAACCCTGCGAATGGTGCTCCGATTGCTGTACCATCACAAGATATGGTGCTTGGTTTATATTATATTACTAAAGCTAGAGTTTCTACAGCTGAACGTATAGTGAAAGGTGAAGGTGGTATTTTTTATTCTCCTGAGGAAGTTATTATTGCATACAACGAAGGAAAACTAGAATTACATGCACAAATCAAAGTGAAATCATATGATTTAGACGAGAACGGTGTTCCTGTTTTGAAAATGATTGATACTACATGTGGTCGAGTGTTATTCAATGAGCAAGTTCCTAGAGAAGTAGGGTATGTCAACTCTGTACTTACTAAAAAGGCTTTGAGAGATATTATTGGAAATGTATTAAAAGTTTCTGGTACAGCTCGTACAGCTCAATTCTTGGATGATATTAAAGAGTTAGGTTACCAAATGGCATTTAGAGGAGGATTATCTTTCAATTTAGATGACATTATTATTCCTTCAGAAAAAGTAGAATTAGTGAATAAGGCTGAACAAGAAGTTATAGAGGTTATGAACAACTATAATATGGGTCTTATCACAAACAACGAAAGATATAACCAAATTATTGATATCTGGACACATACAAACTCTAAATTAACTGAAACGTTAATGGAGCAATTGAAAAACGATAACCAAGGTTTCAACTCTATTTATATGATGTTTGATTCTGGTGCTCGTGGATCAAGAGAACAGATTCGTCAGTTATCAGGTATGCGTGGTTTGATGGCTAAACCTCAAAAATCAGGAGCTTCTGCTCAAGAAATTATTGAAAATCCAATTCTTTCTAACTTTAAAGAAGGTTTATCAATCCTTGAGTATTTTATCTCTACTCACGGTGCTCGTAAAGGTTTAGCGGATACAGCTTTAAAAACAGCGGATGCTGGTTATTTGACAAGACGTTTAGTTGATGTTTCTCAAGATGTTATTATAAACGCTGAAGATTGTGGTACTTTAAGAGGTTTAGTTGCTACAGCTCTTAAGAAAAATGATGAAATCGTTGAACCACTTTCTGATCGTATAGTTGGTAGAACATCTGTTCATGACATTTTCCATCCAGAATCTAATGAATTAATTGTTCGTTCTGGTGAATTAATCTCAGAAGCAGTAGGAGATAAAATTACTCATGCTGGAATAGAAGAAGTTGAGATTCGTTCAGTTCTAACATGTGAAATGAGACGTGGAGTTTGTTCTAAGTGTTATGGTGTAAACCTTGCAACACATAGAATTGCTCAAGAAGGAGACACAGTTGGTGTTATTGCTGCACAATCAATCGGTGAACCAGGTACTCAGTTGACATTACGTACTTTCCACGTTGGGGGTACTGCCTCGAACACTACTGATATTTCTGATTTAAAAGCAAAATCTACCGGTTTATTAGAGATTGAAGAACTAAGAACTATCGATTTGAAAACCAATGATGGTGTTAAGAGAATCGTTGTAGGTCGTTCAGCTGAGATGAAAATTTCAGATGAAAACACAGGAGTTGTTTTAATGACAGCTAACATACCTTATGGTTCAGAAATTTTAGTTCAACATGGTACTAAAATCAAAAAAGGTGATGTAGTTTGTAAATGGGATCCATATAATGCGGTGATTGTTTCTGAAGTTGCAGGTAAAGTTGTATATAGCAATATTATTGAAGGTGTAACTTACAGAGAAGAAGTCGATGAGCAAACTGGATTTACAGAAGTTGTAATTATCGAATCTAGAGATAAGAAGAAAAACCCTGCAATTCATATTATTGACCCTAAAACGAAAGAAGTATTAAGAGAATACAGTTTACCTGTAGATGCACATATTTCTGTAGCTGATGGCGCTAAAGTTGAAGCTGGTATTACTTTGGTTAAAATACCTAGAGTATCTGGAAAAACAGGGGATATCACAGGAGGTTTACCTCGAGTAACTGAGTTATTCGAAGCTCGTAATCCTTCAAATCCTGCGGTAGTTTCTGAAATCGATGGTATTACTACTTTTGGAAAAATCAAACGTGGTAACAGAGAGATTATTGTTACTTCTAAAACAGGTGAAGAAAGAAGATATTTAGTTCCGCTTTCTAAGCATATTTTGGTTCAAGAAAATGATTTCATTAGAGCAGGACAACCATTGTCAGATGGCGCGATTACTCCTAATGATATCTTAAATATCGAAGGACCTACTAAAGTTCAAGAGTATATAGTTAATGAAATCCAAGAGGTTTACCGATTACAAGGGGTGAAAATTAACGATAAACATTTTGAGGTTATTGTTCGTCAAATGATGTTGAAAGTAGAAATTGTAGATGGTGGAGATACTAGATTCTTAGAAGGTCAGTCTGTACATAAAGCAGATTTCATGGAAGAGAACGACGCATTATTCGGAATGATGGTTGTGGAAGATGCTGGTGATTCTACAGAAGTAAGAGCTGGGCAAATTGTATCTGCAAGAAAATTAAGAGATGTTAATTCTCAATTGAAAAGAGCAGATCAAAAGTTAGTTGTTGCTAGAGAGGCAATTCCTGCAACTTCAACTCCTTTACTACAAGGTATTACTAGAGCATCTTTACAAACACAATCTTTTATTTCTGCTGCTTCCTTCCAGGAAACAACAAAAGTATTGAATGAAGCTGCAATATCTGGTAAAGAGGATCACCTATTAGGATTAAAAGAAAACGTAATTGTTGGACATTTGATTCCTGCAGGTACAGGTAGCCGTAAATTCCAAAAGGTAGTTGTTTCTTCTAAAGAAGCGATTGAGGAATTACAAGAAAATTAATCTTCAAAAATGATAACAAGGGGGTATGAAAATACCCCCTTTTTTAATTAAAAAAATATGGAAAATAATCAAGATGAAAATCAAATTGCTATTGAATTAACGGAAGAAATAGCTGGAGGTGTTTATTCTAATTTAGCAATAATTACACATTCACATGCCGAATTCGTATGTGATTTTGTCCAAATGTTACCAGGAATGCCCAAAGCTCAAGTTAAGTCAAGAGTTATTATGACACCTCATAATGCAAAAAGATTATTAAAAGCATTAATGGAAAATGTGCAAAAATATGAACTACAAAATGGAGTAATTCATGATGTAGATCAACAATTACCTCCAGTAAATTTCGGTACACCAACTACACAAGCATAGATATTTGGCCATCCAAAAGATGGCCTTTTTTGTTCAATTGTTAACAAAATCTTTTATTCTTACGATTTATAGAGATACAAATATTATTTTTGTAAAAAAGTTAGTTTAGATGTCTGAACGTATAGAGCAAATTATTCAAGAAATACAATTAAAATTTCAAATTACTAAAGAGGAAATTGGAAATTTAAAAAACGATAATAGTATTTTATTGAATAAAATAGAATCAGTAAATCAAGAAAAGAACGTTTTATCAAATGCGTTAAAATCTAAAGATGAATTGATTTTATCTTTACACTCAGAAATAGAAGATTTAAAAAATAAATTAAATCAACCGATTGTACCTTCATCGAATCATGATATACTAATTGAAGAATTAGTAAAAGAAATAGATGATTGTATTAGCCTTCTAAAGAAGTAATAATGGGTAAATTATCATTAAAAATAGTTGTTGCTGGAAGAACCTATCCTTTGACTGTAAACGAAGGAGAAGACGCTAAAATTATAAAGGCAGCCGATGATATCAATAGAGCAATAAAAATGTTGCAAGAGAATTATGCAGTTAAAGATATGCAAGACTTACTTGCTATGACTGCACTTCAGCTAGCAACAAAAAATTCTGCCACTCAAAATTCAACTTCAGAGTTGGAACAGGTTGAAAATAAACTTGAAAATCTTCTTAAAGATCTAAATTCTCTTTAAATACAAACAAATAAGTAGTTAAAAGGAGAGTTATGGAGATATTATTAGGTAGTATCATTGGTTTGGTAATAGGAGGGGTTGTTGCCTTTATCATTCAAAATGTTTTATTAAAAAAACGCACAGAAAAAATTCTTGCAGATGCCGAACATGAAGGAGAATCTGTTAAAAAAGAGAAGATTCTTCAAGCCAAAGAGCGTTTTTTAAAATTAAAGGAGGAGCATGAAGAAGTCATACGTGATCGTGAACGTAAGATGCAATCAAATGAAGATAAGGTTAAGGCGAAAGAGAAAACCTTATCTCAAAAAACGGAGGAAGTAGCTCGAAAAGAAAAAGAACTTGAGAAGGTTCAATCTGATTACGAACATAAACTTGCCTCAGTTGAGGCAAAACATGTTGAGTTAGATAAAATTCAGCAAAAGAGAGTTGCAGAATTATCTAGAATTAGTGGTATGACCGTTGATGAGGCTAGAAATCACATGATGGAAGCTTTAGTCGACGAAGCACGTACACAAGCTATGGCTCATATCAAGGAGGTTACTGAGGAAGCTAAATTGAATGCAAATAGAGAGGCTAAAAAAATTGTAGTTCAGACTATTCAAAGAGTAGCAACTGAACAAGCTGTTGAAAATGCAGTTTCTGTTTTTAACATAGATTCTGACGAGGTTAAAGGAAGAATTATTGGTAGAGAAGGTAGAAATATTCGTGCTATAGAGGCAGCTACCGGAGTAGAAATCATAGTAGATGATACTCCAGAAGCGATTATTCTTTCTTGTTTTGATCCTGTAAGAAGAGAGATTGCTCGTTTATCTTTACATCAATTAGTTTCTGACGGCCGTATACATCCAGCTAGAATTGAAGAAGTTGTCGCTAAAACTAAAAAATCATTAGAGGAAGAGATCGCAGAAACAGGTAGAAGAACATGTATCGATTTAGGTATACATGGTTTGCATCCTGAATTAATGAGAATGGTTGGAAGAATGAAGTATCGTTCGTCTTACGGTCAAAATTTATTACAACACTCTAGAGAAGTAGCTAATATGTGTGCAATAATGGCTTCTGAGTTAGGTTTAAATGTTAAAATAGCTAAAAGAGCAGGATTACTTCATGACATAGGAAAAGTTCCAGATGAAGAACCTGAATTACCACATGCAATTTTGGGTATGAAGCTTGCTGAAAAATATGGTGAAAAGCCAGATGTTTGTAATGCAATAGGTGCCCATCATGATGAAATAGAAATGACAACTCTAATTGCACCAATAGTTCAAGTTTGTGATGCTATTTCGGGGGCTAGACCAGGAGCAAGAAGAGAAATAGTTGAATCTTATATAAAACGTATTAAAGAGCTTGAAAATTTAGCATTATCATATGATGGTGTATCAAATGCATATGCTATACAGGCAGGAAGAGAATTGAGAGTACTTGTTGAAAGTGAAAAAGTTTCAGACTTAAAAGCAGATGAACTTTCTTTTTCAATTTCTCAAAGAATTCAAACTGAAATGACATACCCTGGTCAAGTCAAGGTGACTGTCATACGAGAAAAAAGATCAGTAAACTACGCTAAATAAAATCATGCCTCCTCAAAGGAGGCTTTTTTCATTATGTTAGTAAAAAGAAGTAAAATTTTAGTTCTAGCACCACATACCGATGATGGAGAATTTGGTTGCGGAGGAACGATTGCAAAATTCATACAGGAGGGACATGATGTTTATTACGCTGCATTTTCAGCCTGTCAACAATCTGTTTTGCCACAATTCCCCTCAGATATTTTAATTACAGAGGTAAAAGAAGCTACACGTATTTTAGGTATTAAACCAGAAAACTTAATTCTTTTTGATTATGATGTTAGAACATTTGGGTATCATAGACAAGAAATTTTAGATGACTTAATAAAATTAAGAACAGATATTAACCCAGATTTGGTTTTTATACCTACAATCACCGATATTCATCAAGATCATCATACAATTGCAGAGGAAGGACTTAGAGCATTTAAATTTTCAAGTATACTTTCTTACGAATTACCTTGGAATAACTTTTCTTTTACAACATCTAGTTTTATCCATCTTAGTGAAGAAAATATAAGAACTAAAGTAAATGCATTAAAGGCATATCAATCTCAGGCACATAGACCGTATTCAGATGAAGATTTTATACGTTCATTGGCACGAACTAGAGGAGTGCAAATCGGAACTCGATATGCAGAAGCTTTTGAAATCATTAGATGGATTATTAATTGATTTTTATTGGGCTCAATTAATAAAACATTGAATATAAATTTATTAATCTATCTTTTTTGCTTTAAATTCTGAATCTTAAATGAGATTTATCAATATTAATTTTTTAAAAAATAATTTTGTTAAAAATGTTTCTGTTTTAATGACAGGAACACTCTTAGCTCAGATTTTTTCTTACCTATTATCTCCATTTATTTCTAGATTATATTCTGCAAATGAAATGGCTGACCTTGGTCTTTATACTCGTATTGTTTCTCTAATTGCTGCAATTTCCACTGCTAGATTTGAAATGGCTATAAATCTTCCTAAAAGAAATGATCATGCATTTCTGGTTTTTAGATTAACAATCAAATTGATTTTATATACAACATTTCTAAGCACATTAATTTTATTTATTGTCTCTTATAAATTAGATAATAATTATAATAATTTATGGCTTTACCTTTTATCAATTTTATCAGCATTATTCGTTGCATTTATAAGTCTTGGTTCTAATTGGGCTTTAAGATTAGGTGAATTTAAAAGTATTTCTTTTCAGAGAATTCTGAATTCAGTTTCATCAAACATATTGAAGCTGATACTTGGAATTTTTAATTTGGGGTCATTTGGTTTAATTTTAGCAACAACCATAGGTTATATTTTATCTTCGTTAGGTTTTTTTAAAAGATTTATAAATTCTAAGAAGATTTACTATGCATCATCATCAAAAACAAGGCTTTTAGTTAAAAGTTACGCTCAGTTTCCAAAAGTAAGCCTACCGCATGTTATTATCGATATGACTAGAGATTTATTAATTGCTTATTTTATTTCTATTTATTTTGGTAAGTTTATTTTTGGTTCATATGTATATGCAACAATGATGCTTTCTCTCCCTGTTTCAATCATTGGTCAATCAATCGGTCAAGTTTTCTTTCAAAAAATATCAAAACTTTATTCACTTAATCAAGATATAATTAAACCTTTAAAACTAGTTACTAGAAATCTGTTTTTTTTAGGATTAATACCTTTTGGTCTCTTGTTTTTTTACGGAGACACTATGTTTTCTTTTGTTTTTGGAGAAGAATGGTTTATAGCTGGAACGTATGCAGAGGTACTTTCAATTTGGATGTTTATTAATTTTATTTTATCTCCTATTTCTAATATTTTAATTGTAATTAATAAACAAAAACAAAACTTTTATTTAGGTTTACTTGCTACTTTCGGTCAATTGTTTTGTGTGATTTTATTACCATATTTTTATCAAAGTTTCAAACTAGACTTCATTTTATTACTTTGGATTTTATCAGTTTCGCAAGCAATCATACTTTTATTGAGTTGTTTTTTAATATTTAGATTTACTTATAAATTAAATAATGTTATTGGATAAAATAGTTAATAGGTTAATATATGCTTTATCACGAAGATTCAAACCAAATGTTTATTTGATTAAAAGAAATTTCGTTTCAAAGCGAAAATTAAAAAATACTAGAGCAAGCAATACTTCAACATTTGTAGAAAAAGAGGGTATTGATTTAGGTGATAATGTATTTATTTGGCATCATACGATTATTGATGGTTCTAATGGTGTGACTATTGAAGATGGTTGTCAAATTGGGGCATGGAATGGGATATTTTCACATTCAAGTCATATTTCTATTCGGCTTTATGGAGAAAAATATGGTGAGATAAAAGATATGAAGGGTTATATTAGAGGAAGTGTCTTTATTGGAAAATATACTTTTATAGGTCCACATTCTGTTATAATGCCGAATACAAAAATTGGAAAAGGTTGTTTAGTTTCAGCTTATAGTTATGTTAAAGGAGAATTTCCTGATTTCTCCATAATTTCAGGAAACCCAGCTAAAGTAATTGGAGATACTAGACAATTAGATTCCAAATACTTAGATGAAAATGAAGAATTAAGAAATTATTATAATCAATGGGCAGAATAATAGACAGGTACTTAAATAGTAACGTTTTATTTGTGTTGATTTTAGTTGGAATTTTTATATTCCCAATGATATCTTTATCTTCAAAATTACCTCATTTTGAACTGACTGATTTATTTGTTCCACTTTTAATCTTTAGAATATTAAAAGACAATAGGTTTAATCTAACTATTAGAATGAAACAGATTTTAATTGCTGTTTTTTTGATATTATCTATTTCATTGGTTATTAATTTTAAATATAATTCATATAATGATTTGTTTGAATACTATAAATACATTAAAATATTTCTGTTTGTTTATTTTGCTAAAATTTATTTTTTTGAAAATAAATTTCTAGATAAAACGATTGACTTTATCTTCATAATATTATTTCTATTGAATATTTTGCAGTATTTCAATTTGTTTAATTTCAACTATTTGATAGAACCTTTATATGCAGATATTAAACACCTAGTTTATTTTGGAAAAAATACGCTAGGTGAACCTGACACCAAAAGACTTTTGGGCACATTCGGTAATCCAAACAATAACTCACTAGGGATATCTTTTTTCTTTTTTTATTATTTATTTAATAAGAGAAAGAATAAGATCAAATATTTATTCGTCTTCTTATCCTTACTATTAATTTTAGCTTCTCAATCTAGAACAGGATTTTATGCAGTAACATTGATATTTGTTGTTTTCCTATTTACAAATTGTAAAGAATTGCGGTTTAAATTATTCTATGTTTTATTGTATCTATTTTCATTTTTTATCATAAATAGATTTCAAGATTTTGAAAAGATTATCTCAACTAAAAAGGAAGAGTCTGTTTTACAGGTTGATCATAAACAAAATAATGTAATTAAGTTAAAACAAAATAAAGATGTATTAAATAATAAAGACGTGTCCGGAACAAAATATTTATCATCGGTAGATTTTGAAGATATGGATCAGAATACAAGTATAAACTCTAGAATAAAGATTTGGAGTGAATTACTAAAGATGATTAAAAATAAACCCATATTTGGCCATGGACCACAAAAAAATTTCTTTTATGATAGAAATTTATATCCTGAAAATGAATATATTCTGATTTTATGGAGATTTGGTATTTTAGGTTTGACGGCATATATTTTTGTTTTATTTTTTCCCATATATAAATCATTTAGAAAATTTGGTTGGAAACTTGATTATAATTTGTGTTTTCTGATTCTGATTTCTATAACTGCAATTACAAATTTACCATTGTGCGAACCTCGGATAAGTATATTATTTGCAATTTCGTACGGTTTTATATTGAAAAACCTTGAGTCTGATGAAAAAAAAATTATTGTTAATTAGTTCTTATTCAGTTCATTTATTGAATTTTTACGAGCTGATTAAAGAGTATTTTGATGAAATTCTTATCATTACAAATAAATACGATAATAGATTTATTAATCATAAAGTTGTAAATTTTTCACTTTTAAGCACATTTAAAACTTCTAAAGTAATTTCAAAAGAATTCGATCAATTTTCACCCTCAATTGTTCATATACATCAAGCCAACACAGTAGCATTGCAAACTACATTGGCTTTAAAAAATAAGAAAATTCCGTTATTATTAACATTTCTAGGGAGTGATGTACTTCACACACCTAACAAAAGTTTTCTTCATAAATTTTTGTTTAAATATTCAACAAAAAAGATTCAGTATTTTACTTCAGATTCAGTTTATATGGCTGAAATTGCTCAAACTTTAATGTCGGAAAATAAAAAGATTTTGATTGCAAATTTTGGTATAAAAACGGATCATAATGATCAAATTTTGAAGGAAAATATCGTTTATTCAAATCGTCTACATAAAAAATTTTATAGAATAGATCGAATAATTGATGAGTTTCATCGTTTTAGACAATCTCGAATTAATGAGAATTGGAAACTCGTAATTGGAGCAACAGGAGAAGAGACGGATAATCTTAAGAAGAAAGTTAAACAATTAGATATAGAATCGTATGTTGATTTTGTTGGGTGGTTAAATAATGAACAGAATAGTTATTTTTATAACAAATCAAAAATATTTGTTGCTATACCTGAAAATGATGCAACTTCAATTAGTTTATTAGAAGCAATGAATGCAGGATGTATTCCGTTTGTGATTAATGTACCCTCGAATAGAGAGTGGATCTTAGATGGTTGTAATGGTGTTTTAATTAATGATGTTAATTCTAATTTTCTAGATAATATTGATAATTTGAATTTAGATCTATTGAAATATGTGAATAGAAAAATGATAGAGTCAAAAGGTACAATAGCGGTAAACAAAAAACGATTTTTTGATTTTTATGAAGAAATTTTAGTTCAATTTAAAACTAACGCTTAAAATGATTATTTGTCAAATTACAACTGTTCACAACAGATATGATGATCGTATTTTTTACAAACAATGCTCAAGTATTGCTTCACAAGATAATAAAGTATATTTAATAGCTAATTCAACTGAAAACTTTATAGAAAATAATGTTGAATTTATTGGTTTAAAAGAGAAAAAAACTCGATTCGGTCGATTTTTTAATATGATAAATGCGTTTAATAAGTCGAGAAAACTGAATGCTGATATTTATCACTTACATGATCCTGAATTAATTATAATTGGTTTATTATTAAAGCTTTTAAATAAAAAAGTGATTTTTGATTTTCATGAACTTGTGTTTTTTCAAATTAAAGATAAAGAGTGGTTAGGTAGAATTAGATTCTTTATCGCCTTTCTGTATAAATTTTTAGAAAAATTAGCTGTAAAGTATTTTGATGGTTTAATCTTGGCAGAAGATGGTTATTTTCCATATGTTAAAGAAAACTACAATAAATACGTAAATAAGTTTGTGTTTATTCGAAACTTTCCAATTCTTGAGTTAATAAACCAAAAAGACAAAAATAAAATTGATCGAGATCCCTCGAAATTTATTTTAATTTACGCTGGTGGTTTGTCTGAAATAAGAGGGATTTACGAAGTTATCTCTTCACTTGATAAAGTAGAAAATGTAGAACTATGGTTACTAGGTCCTTGGGAGAGTGAAGAATATGAACTTAAATGTTCTAATCTAAAGTCATTTAATAAAGTAAAGTATTTCGGTGTTTTAAAAATGAAAGATGTTTATGGTTATATGAAATTAGCAGATGTTGGAATATCAACACTTTATCCTAAAGAAAATTATTTGACAAGTTTACCTGTTAAAGCTTTCGAATATATGGCGTGTGGTCTTCCTATTATTATGTCTAATTTTGAATTATGGCAAAAGATGTTCTCTGAATGTGCATTATTTGTTAATCCAAAAGATGAAAATGACATCTCTGATAAAATAAATATATTAAAACAAAATAAAGAGTTGATACTAGAATTAGGTTTAAAAAGCAAAGAAATTGTGAACAGAGAATATTCTTGGGAAACAGAAAGTAAAAGGCTAATTTCACTATATAAATCAATATATGCAAATTAAACGAGTAGACATACAATCGAATGATTTTAAAAGTTTAACGTTGAATGATTCTGTGTTCTTGTCTTTTGAATGGATTATGTTATTTGATAATCATCAATTTTATACTATAAATGATAATGATGATACAATTATTGGAGGTTTTGTAGTCCAAAAGAAGCGTGTTTTAGGTCAAGAGATTATTCAAAACTTACCTTACACTCCGAATATTTCATTGTTTTTCAATAATAAAAGTAAGAATTTCGCAAATAATAAATCAAATGAAAAGCACTTAATTTCTCTTTTGTCGGGTAATTTCAAATCCAATTTAATTTCCAAATTTGCCTTTCCAGTGGGGTTTAACGATCTTCAGCCATTTATTTGGGATAATTATAAAGTAATTCCAAACTATACTTATAGAATAGACTTAAATCAGGAATTATCCTCAATATCAGCAAAAATGTCACCTCAGAGAAGGAATGAATTAAAAAAAGCTGAAAAAGATGGTGTAGTTGTAAAACGAAACTATGATAACAATTTAGTTCTTGAAATTATTAATAAAACATTTGATCGAAAAAAATTAAAAGTATCGAGTCGTATTATCAATAAAATTCTATTTGAATTTGCAAATAATGAGAATAGTTTTTCATTTATTGCATATAAAGATGAACTTCCTATTGCTGCTACCTTTTGTATACATGATCAAAATACTGTATATTATTTGTTAGGAGGCTATGATAATTTTAATAAACACCAAAGTGCTGGAGCTTTATGTGTTTGGAATTCAATTCAACTTTCGAAAGAATTGAATAAAAAGATTTTTGATTTTGAGGGTTCCATGTTAAAACCTGTTGAGCGATATTTTAGAGATTTTGGAGGAGACTTAGTCGCTTATTATACCGTTAATAAAGCTCGTTTTCTTATTGAAATTGTGTTGAAAATGTTTAAAAGAGCATATTTTTAAAATGAGGATTTTAATTTTAACTCAGTATTTTCCACCAGAAGTAGGTGCACCACAGAACAGATTATTTGAGTTGGCTGTTCGATTGCAAAAAAATGGTATAGACACTACTATTCTAACTGCAATGCCGAATTATCCTCAAATGAAAATTCATGAAAAATATAAAAATAAGATTTATACGAGAGAAAATATGTCCGGATTAGATGTTTATCGCTCTTGGATTTTTGTATCTCAAAAAAGATCTATCGTTTTTAGATTATTAAATTATTTTTCGTTTGTATTTTCCTCTTTATTTTTAGGGTTATTTCTACGTAAGAAAGTAGATTTTATTTTTTGTGAATCTCCACCGCTTTTTCTGGGAATTACTGCACATCTTTTATCCAAGTTTAAAAGGGCTAAATTAATATTTAATGTTTCTGATCTTTGGCCTGAAAGTGCAGAAAAATTGGGTATAATTGAAAATAAGTTTTTCTTAAATCTATCAACGCGACTAGAAGAATTTTTGTACAAAAACTCGATATTTATTACTGGACAAACTCAAGGAATCGTTCATAATATAAAAAGACGTTTTCCATCAAAAAATGTCTATTGGTTGCCAAATGGTGTTGATTTAAATATCTATAATTTCTCTTCCAGTGAGTTAGAATCTAATGTCTTAATTTCTTATGGGGTTAAACCAGAGGACAAGGTTTTTTTATATGGAGGAATTATTGGTTATGCACAAGGATTAGAAATTATTGTTGAGGCTGCAAATTTGTTGCAATCTGAATCTAAAGTTAAATTTGTTTTATTGGGGAATGGGCCGGAAAAACAAAAGTTAATTGATTTAGTAGCTCATTATAAGTTAGATAATGTTATTTTCATTGATACCGTCCAAAAAGCGATGATGCCTAGTATCGTTAATTCAATTACTGCTGCAATCATACCGCTAAAAAAACTAGATTTATTTAAAGGAGCAATTCCTTCAAAAATATTTGAAAATTTAGCAATGAAAAAACCAATTCTTTTAGGAGTTGATGGAGAAGCAAAAGAGTTGTTTATAGATCAAGGTAATTGCGGTTTATTTTTTGAACCTGAAAATTATGTTGATTTAAAAGATAAAATAGTAGAACTTTTACACCGTCAAGATAAAGTGAAAGAGCTTGGTGATAATGGTTTTAACTTTGTTAAAGAAAATTTCAACAGAGATAAAATTACTTTAGATTTTATAACCGAACTACATAAAATTGATAGCTGATGGGATTGATATTAAGAGTAGATGTAGATAAGCCTTATGGACATTCTAACTTGTTTTACAAAATAATAAGTAAAATATCAGAAGATTTTTGGTTTCCAAATATTTCATTTATTTATCTATTTCATCTTAAGTGTTTTTTAAGGTATTGCAATAAAAATAGTGTGAGAGGTTACTTTTACCATAGAATGTGTACTGTACCTTCTCTTTCAATATATAATTTATTGAATAAAGGAAATCATAAAATTGGTTTTCATGCTGAAAATACAAGATCTATAGAAACTTTTGAGAGAGAATTAGTAAAGTTCAAGTCGAATGCATATTGTAAAACTTGTGATTCTTTTACAAAACATGGAAGTGGAACCTATAAATTAGGTAAACATCATTATCCTCCTTACGAAGAAAATAAGTATATAGATTGGGCTAGGCGTTTACAAATCAAATTTCCATTTGGGAATGGAATCGCTAGCAATAGTAACGATTTTAATATTGAAAATGGGTTTTATAAAAATATGTTTTGGTTAGAACCAGAATATAGAGCTGAAAGTCTTTCTTCAATAGAAGAAATAATTGAAATTGCAAAGCATCAAGATGTACCTGTGTTAATACATCCTTGTAATTTTTATACTTTTAAAGTTGTTCGAAAAGAATTTGAAAAACTAGTTGAGCTTGCAAAAATTAATAACATAGAATGGGTTATATAAAAGATATATATTGTAATTCGAAAAGACATGATTACGATAGTGTTCTCATTGCGTTGATTTCTTTTTTTCTTCCATTTAGAAAGGAAATTTCATTTGTTTTGTGTTTATTCGGTTTAATCCTATTGATTTTTTCAAAAGTTAGAAGAAATGTTCTAATCGAAAATCTGGTTAAAAATCAAAGTGTTTTGCTACTTAGTATACTATTTACACTTTATCTTGTAGGGTTGACTTATTCTACTAATATTTCTTTCGGGTTTAAAGATATTGATACAAAATTACCTTTACTTTTATTACCATTATTGTTATTGTCTATTAATCAATTAAGTTTAACAAAGGCAGTTAAATTTTTCATTTATGGTTGTATTAGTACTTCCTTTATATGTTTAATAAATTCATTCATAATTTATTTATCCTCACATAATTCAACTGTTTTTTTCTACGACGATCTTTCCATTTTTATGCATACGAGTTATTTTTCAATGTATATCTTGATGGCTCTTATTTTTTCATACTTTTTCTTTCAAAATTCTTTAAAGAATAAAAATTATAAAGCAGTTTTTTTATATGCGTTCTTCATTTTTGTTTTTTTATTGATGATTTTTCTACTTTCCTCTAAGGCTGGTGTTGCTATTGCTTTGTTTTTGATTTTTATATTAGTAATTCATGACATATTTTTCATGAAAAAGATGGTATTTACTACTATGATGATTACACAAGCACTACTTTTTACTTTAGCTATTCCTAGTGTGACCAAATATGTTTTTAATAGATTTGAATCAGCAAATGAGGTATCAAAAGTTAAAATTACACCAACTTCAAAGACTAATAGTACAACTTCTAGATTGGTGATTTATAAAAGTACTTTTCAAGTATTTCAAGATAATAAGTTTTTCGGAGTTGGTACAGGGGATATTAAAGATGAATTATTTAAAAAATATAAATTAAATAATTTTCAATATGGTATAGATCAGAAGTATAATTCTCATAATCAATATTTACAATTTTTAGCAACCTTTGGTATTTTTGGAATAGTGATAATTTTAATTTCTTTAATTTTTCTGTTTATCAAAAAAAGTTTCAGTTTAAATTTTATTTTCTTTTTGTTTCTACTGATTTTTTTGATCAATATTTCTGTTGAGTCTATGTTAGAAACAAGAGCTGGTGTTGAATTTTTTACTTTTTTTTATACAATTTTGAATATCAAAAATATTAATTATGATTCCTTTTTCTCCACCTCGCATCGATGATGCAGTAATTAATGAAGTAAATGCGGCATTAAGAAGTGGCTGGATTACGACTGGACCACGAACAAAAACATTTGAAAAAGAAATAACTGAATATTGCGGTTGTAAAACAACAGTGGCGGTAAATTCTTGGACAATGGGTATGCAAGTACTTTTACATTGGTGGGGGATAGGTCCAGGAGACGAGGTAATTTTACCTGCCTACACTTATTGTGCTAGTGCAAATGTGATTGTTCATTCAGGAGCAACTCCAGTTATGGTTGATGTAAATCAAGAAGATTTTAATATTTCGGTTGATGCCATTAAAAAAGCAATTACACCGAAAACAAAAGCAATAATAGCTGTTGATTTAGCTGGTTTTCCATGCGATTATCAACAAATTTTTGATGTGGTTAAAAGTCAAGAGGCATTACGTCAATTTTCTCCAAACAACGATTTACAACAAAAATTGGGTCGGATTTTATTGATTTCTGACGCTGCTCATAGTTTTGGTGCTTCAATTTCAGGTGTTCGATCAGGTGCATTGGCAGACATTAGTACCTTCTCTTTTCATGCGGTCAAAAACCTAACTACTGCCGAAGGGGGGGCAATTTGTTTTAATTTACCGGCTGTTTTTGATACAGATGAAATTTATAAAGAGTTTTGCACGAAAATTTTACACGGACAAAATAAAGATGCTTTAGCCAAAACACAAAAGGGAAATTGGAGATATGATGTTGAAGAACCTGGTTTTAAATGTAATATGACAGATATTCAGGCTGCGATTGGTTTGATTGAATTAAGAAGATATCAGGAGAATTTAGACCGAAGAAAGGCTATTTTTGAAGCATATGATCAAGCATTTAGTTCAGAAGATTGGGCTATTATTCCGCTCCATACAACTGAAAATAAAATTTCATCCTATCATTTATATCAATTAAGAATTGCAAATGTTACTGAACAACAAAGAGATGCTATTATGCAAGCAATTTTTGATCAAGATGTTTCGGTGAATGTCCATTTTTTACCATTACCTACTTTAACAGCTTACAAAAAACGTGGGTATAAAATGGAAGATTATCCTGAAACTTGGAACAAATACTTTAATGAAATTTCATTACCAGTTTATTATGATTTAAACGATAATTTGGTATTAAGAGTTATCGAGGCAGTGAAGATTGCTGTAAAACAGGTGTTAGGTTAAATGAAGAGAGCTTTAGATATAGTAATAGCACTTATTATTCTAGTTTTTTTTCTTCCTTTAGGATTATTGATATCACTATTAATAGTATTAGAAACTAAAGGAGGTATCTTTTACAAACAAGAACGAGTTGGACTTAATGGTAAACCTTTTGGCTTATTGAAATTTCGTTCTATGCGTCCGAATGCAGACCGATTAGGGCAACTTACGGTGGGTGAACGTGACCCAAGAGTTACAAATATTGGGCATTTTATTCGTAAATATAAGCTTGATGAATTCCCTCAATTTATAAACGTTCTCATTGGAGATATGAGTATTATCGGTCCTAGACCTGAAGTTAAAAAATACGTTGATTTGTACACAATAGAACAACGTACAATTTTAAAAGTGAAACCAGGCATTACGGACTACGCTTCGATAGAATATTTTGATGAGAGCCGTTTGTTAGGGGAGTCAGAAAATCCTGAACAAACCTATGTTCAAGAAATTATGCCTGCAAAATTAATTCTGAATAAAAAGTACTTAGACAATCCAACTGTTTTTCATGATTTGAAAATTATGTGGTTGACCTTTAAAAAAATTATTTCATAACTGTATACATGCAACAGTCTGATTTTTTTCAATCTGTTTTTCAAGTGGTAAAACTGATTCCCAAAGGTCGGGTCACTTCGTATGGAGCAATTGCTGCTTATTTAGGGACAAAAAAATCAAGTCGAACGGTTGGTTATGCGATGAATGCTTCTCATGCTATTCCTGGTATTCCAGCACATAGAGTAGTGAATAGAAATGGGATGTTGACGGGAAAAATGCATTTTGATACGCCTTATCGCATGCAAGAATTACTCGAGTTAGAGGGAATTAAAGTAGAAAAGGATGTTGTAGTAGAATTTAAAGAATTGTTTTGGGATCCAACCCTTGAATTAGAATTGTAATTTGTACTTTTAGCCTATGATTTTTGTCACGGGAGGTACTGGATTATTAGGAAGCCATTTGTTGTATTCACTTACTTCAAAAGATAATAAAGTACGTGCTATCTACCGTGATAAGTCTAAAATAAATCAGGTTCAGAAACTCTTCAATTTTTACAATGCCCCAAAAACTCAATTTCAAAAGATAGAATGGGTTGAATGCGATGTGTTAGATATTGCAACTTTGGATGAAGTGATGCAGTCGGTGGAAGAGGTATATCATTGTGCTGCCATGGTTTCTTTTCGTAAACGAGATTATTCGTTGATGTTAAAAACAAATCGTGTGGGGACAGCCAATGTGGTAAATTGCGCTCTTACAAATGGTGTAAAACGTTTTTGTCACGTGTCCTCAACAGCCGCAGTGGGAAAAACGTACGATGAAACAGGCGCTGGATATGTGGTAGAAACGAATAAGTGGGATCCGGAAGATAATCACTCTGGATATGCAATCACAAAATATCTTTCTGAAAACGAAGTTTGGCGTGGTATAGAAGAGGGGTTAAATGCAGTGATAATCAATCCGAGTGTCATTATTGGTCCTGGTAATTGGGATGAAAGTTCCCTGTCTATTTTCAAAACGTTAAGCAATGGTCTTCAGTTTTATACGGCAGGAGCAAATGCATTTGTGGATGTAAGAGATGTGGTGAACGCTATGCAAAGACTTGTTTCTACTCCTGAAGCATTTAGTCAACGTTTTTTATGTACAGGATCAAATGTATCTTTCAAGCAATTGTTTGATGAGGCGTGTGTGTATATGAACCGTAAACCACCGCGTTTTTTTGCCGGAAAGGTGTTGAGTGGTTTGGCTTGGCGAATTTCCGCTTTACTTTCTTTGTTTACTGGAAAACAAACGGTAACGAAAGACTCTGCTCGAAGCGCACAAGCAATCGTTCGTTACGATTCTAAAAAATTGATTGACATACTTTCATATGAGTTTACAGATTTTAAAGAAACGGTAAGGCATACTGTTGAGGGGAAAATGTAGCGTAAATCTACGCAATTTCTTAGCGTAATTTTACGCTAAATAGAGTAAAATCACCTCATTTTTAGATATTTATTTTCATTTTGTTTTTTTTGAAACATTTTTTACTTTTTTTTGCTCTCGGATATCCAAAAATAATTATTAATCAAAAAGTTAAAAAAGTAAATTTAAAAATGAAAAAAGTAATTTATTCGCTATTAGGTATAGCGTTAATAACAGGAGTTATATATTCTTGTAAGAAAGAAATAAATTTGACTTCTTTACAAAAAGATGAGAGTACACTTATAAGTGTTAAAAGCACTTCTTTATTAGATGATGACAGGACAATTGATAAATTGTTAAATAATTACAGAAAATTGAATAGGTTGAAATCAGATGTACAAATAAATACAGATTCAATAATTGTAGTCGATTATAATAATTCAGATTTGACAGGATTAATTATTCCATTTGAAAATAGAAAGTATTATACTACATTTATTAAAAATGATTCAATTCTCGATTTTGGGGTTTTTATAAATTTTAAAGATACAACTTCCACAATAGAACAAAAAAGGATAAAAAAGAATCTTAGTCTTGAAAGTGAAAAAATTAGTGTTGTATTTACTAATACTAATGGAGAAGAGATTGGTGGGCTTGCTTATGTTAATAAAAAAGGGAATCAAACTATTAAATATTTAAATTTAGCTGCAAAAAATAGACCTTTCGAGGGACAATTTGAAAAATGTATGGTTGAAAAATTTACATATTTGTCAAATCCACAAAACTGGATGGTATCAACATTTTGCATGTTAAATGGACCTGAATGTGCAGCAATTATGATCATGCAATGTGCTGCTAGAGCCTCATATAATTATTAATCGTTTATGTTTAAAATTAAGTACATACTTTTGATTATAATGCCTGTTTTATTATATTTTATTATTGGTTTAATAGTCAAAGATTTTTATTCGTTATACGTAAGGAAAATTTTTATTGTTTTTATGACAATTTATATAGCAATAATAAATATTATAAGAATGAAAAAGGAAGGGTTTTCTAATCTTTATATTTTAAAAAGTTATATTCCTTTTTATGGTATGTTTATTAGATATAGTTCAAAAAAGAAATAATTTTTTTTATTAATTTCAGCGGTCGATTTAAAAAATTAATATTATGGGTAAATTAAATGTACCATTCGCTATATTTCTTGTTTTAGTTGGATTAGCTTATAATATGTTTTCAACTGTCCTAACACTTAAAAGAGGGCAGGATTTTAAAATGAAAGCATTAGTTACGATTTTAATTTGGTGGTTGCCAATTATTGGAGCAACAATAGCTCTTCTTGTATTACCAAAAAAACAAAAATCATAAAAAAGGGGCGTAAGCCCCTTTACTATTTTGAAATTAGATTACTTTTTCACTTTCTACTTTTCACTTTCCACTGCCTAAATCGTCTTTAAAATCTCATCAATATAATTTAATACTTTTTCTCTTCCGAATTTAGATTCTGAAGAGGTTGTAAAAATCGGTGGTAAACTTTCCCAGTATTTAAGCATTTCTTTTTTGTATTTATACAGGTGAAATCACTGATTAAAATATAAGTAATTAATGCATAATTGTTTGATTTGCTGGTTGTTAGTTTGTTTTTCTTATATTTGCACTCGGATATCCAAAAAATAATTATTAATCAAAAAGTTAAAAAGTAAATTTAAAAATGAAAAAAGTAATTTATTCGCTATTAGGTATAGCGTTAATATCAGGAGTTGTATATTCTTGTAAGAAGGAAAAAATTCAAGAAGAAATAGTTGGAGAAACTTATCATAAGGAGGAGTTGTTTAATCATATTTTAGAAAATAATTCTGAATTAAATAAACAATCTTCTATACAAATCTCTTTTGAGTTTGATAAATCAACAGATATGATTAGAGTTATAAATAGTAATCAGATCACTAATAATTATCAAATAAATGAGATGATAAATCAAGTTGAAAAAGATAAAAGAAACAAAGCTTTAGATGCAGCAACTAAGTATACTGTTTCTTGTGATTTTAAATATTCAAAAGATTGGTCAAAATCAGCAAATTCTAAGGAAGGTGCTTGGGCTTTATTGAAAAGTTGTTTAGATAAAGGAGGTACAGGGAATGTATGTCAAAGCAGTATGATTTATATTCCGGCAATCGAAACTTTTGTAATTAATGTAGATGATTTTAATAATGTAAATTCAAAAGTTGATCAAATAAGTAATAATATATTTTAAAATTTTTAAAAATGAGTAAATTTAAATTTTTACTAGTAATACCGTTAGTTTTAACGATTGTTTTTTTAAATACAAAATGTAAAAAATCAAAAGATATTGACAATATTAGTGACCCGACCAAAGTTTTAAATGATAGTGTGTTAAATAAGCAATTAAATTATGATGATTTATTAAAGAAAATAAATACTTCATCAAAGGGAGTAACTAATGAAAAATCAATTGTGTTTTTTATTGACTATAAAAAGAATGATGATGAATATATAGTTAGAGACTTTTCTATTGTGCCTAAAACTGATGATTTGATTGATAGGGTTACGGATTTTAATAAAAGAAAAGAAAAAGCTGAAACTTCATCAATTGATTATTCTTGGGATTATAAAATTACATGTGATGCTAAAAAGAAATGGACGAAAGTTTGTACTGTGACTTTATTAAATATGGGTAAAGCTTGTCAAGAATTATTTGATAAGTGTCTTGCTCAAGGTGGTTGTGTTACAATTTGTCAACAAAAGTTAGTATATATTCCGTCTGAGAAATTATTTGTGGTTGCACCATCTATCGAATTGTATCAAAATGAAATTTCAGGTACTTCAAGCCAAATTTTATAAATTATGATAAAATTAATTAGGACGCTGTCAATATTAAGTTTGTTTATTTTAATATTGCCTTTTTTGCAAACTTGTTCAAACAAAGATTTAAAAAACCCACAATATGTTGGTTATGAAAATAAAACAATTGGAACTGGATTTGACAAAAGTAAAAGTGAAATTTTAAAACAAGAAAGTACATTAAATGGTTATGAGTTTGTTTACTCGATATTTAAAAGTAATGGAGCTATTTTACCTGTATATTTAATAGTAATTTCTGTTTTTTTAACTGTGCTTTTTTCATTTATTTGCATTATGTTTTATGAAAAAAAACTATTGTTTTTTTTGAATTTAATTAATTTATTATTTTTCTTTTCAAGTCTTTATTACTTTTGGAAATATTCGATCTTAAAGGAGTGTAGTCAAATAAAAATTGGAACTTATTTATATTTGTTAAACACATTCATTATTAATATATTACTTGGCAAAAGTTTGTTTTTTAAAGAATCAAAAAACAACATTCAGTTAAGGGAAGAATAAAGATGTAATTTTAACTAAATTTTTTGTTTAAAATTTAATATTATGGGTAAAATAAATGTACCATTCATTATATTTCTTGTTTTAGCTGGATTAGCATATAATATGTTATCAACTGTTCTAACGCTTAAAAGAAGACAAGATTTTAAGATGAAAGCATTAGTTACAATTTTAATTTGGTGGTTGCCAATATTCGGAGCTACAATAGCTCTTCTAGTTTTGCCAAAAAAACAAAAATCATAAAAAAAAGGGGCGTAAGCCCCTTTACTATTTTGAAATTAGATTACTTTTTCACTTTCTACTTTTCACTTTCCACTGCCTAAATCGTCTTTAAAATCTCATCAATATAATTTAATACTTTTTCTCTACCGAATTTAGATTCTGAAGAGGTTGTAAAAATCGGTGGTAAACTTTCCCAATATTTCAACATTTCTTTTTTGTAAGCAGCCAAATTCTTCTGAAGTTCAGAAGATGATAGCTTATCTATTTTTGTGAAAATCATTGAGAAAGGGATTTGTTTTTCCCCACACCAAGACATAAATTCTAAATCTATTTTTTGAGGGGGAAGACGAGAGTCTAATAATACAAAGGTATTTAAAAGCGGGTTTCTGTTTATTAAATATGCAGCAATAAATTCTTCAAAAACAGTACGTGCTTTTTTAGAAACTTTCGCATATCCATATCCTGGTAAATCCACTAAATACCATTCGTTGTTGATTTCAAAATGATTAATTAATTGTGTTTTACCCGGTGTTCCAGAAGTTTTTGCTAAACTCTTTTGTTGGGTTAACATATTAATCAACGAAGATTTTCCCACATTCGATCTGCCAATAAATGCAAACTCAGGTTTCCCATCGTCTGGACATAATTTATAGTCAGTATTACTAATCTTAAAAGCGGCAGATTTGATATTCATAAGGGAGTATTTTATACAAATTTAGTCAATAATAACGATTTTATCCCAACAGTCCATTTTTAATAAAATTAGTTCTTTTTAGTGGTAAAAGTATTTTTATTATAAATAGAATAACCTAATTAAAACTATAAATTATTTCATTTTCAAATTAGCAAATTTTCAAATTTTCACATTAGTGTACTTTTCCACAATCTTTTATTTGTTACCACTTTTTACCACTATTTATTTTTTGATTTAAATTACTTTTTTACAGTGTTTTATGTTTTGATTTGTAACCTTTTTTTATTTGATGCCGTATGAAGTTATTAACATAGTGTAAAATGGTGGTAAAAAGTGGATTTATTTCTTGTAATTTTACCCATTAGTTAACTGTTATGGCTGGTTTAGTAGGTGAATATGAGGTAAAGTTGGATGCGAAAGGTCGCTTCCTTTTTCCTGCTTCATTGAGAAAGCAACTTTCTCCTGCTGCCCAAGAAAATTTTATGTTGAACAAAGGTTTTGAGGAATGTTTGACACTTTATCCGATGAATGAATGGGATAGATTAAGTGAAAAACTTTCAAAAATGAATTTGTTCAAACCAAAAAACAGGATGTTTTATCGTTTGTTTCATCAAGGTGCAAAGCAAATTACCCTTGATAATGCCGGTAGAATATTAATTCCTGTTAACTTGATGGAACGAGTTGGTTTGGATAAAGACGTGATGCTCATTGCTTATAACGACAGAATTGAAATTTGGGATAAAGCCAAGTACTTCGAATTAATCGAAGGAAACATAGCAGACTTTGCTGATTTGGCAGAGGAAGTAATGGGTGATATTGACAATGACGAATAAAGAAGAAGTATACCACGTACCTGTAATGTTAAATGAATGCTTGGAAGGGTTGAATATACAACCTAACGGTATTTATGTGGATGTCACTTTTGGTGGTGGAGGCCATTCTAAAGCAATTTTCAAACAATTAAATGAGGATGGGAAATTGGTCGCTTTCGATCAAGATCCTGATGCACAACAAAATGTTTGGAATGCTTCCAATTTTTTATTTGTACCTTCAAATTTCTCTTTTTTAAAAAATCATTTAAAAGCATTGGGAATTCCTCAAGTTGATGGAATTTTGGCTGATTTAGGAGTTTCTTCTCATCAGTTTGATGAAGGAAAGAGAGGTTTTTCGATCCGTTCAAATGATGAATTGGATATGCGTATGAACCAATTTGGTGCTTTGTCGGCTAAAAATGTGGTAAATGAATACACAGAAGAGGAGTTAATTCGAATTTTTAGAAAATATGGTGAATTAAATGCACCAGGAAAAGTTGCAGGTACCATTTGTAGAGCTCGTTCAAACAAAAAAATTCATACAACAGGTGAGTTGATTGCTGTCTTGGAGCCAATCGCGCCAAAATTCAAAGAACATAAATTTTACGCTCAAGTTTTTCAAGCAATTCGTATGGAGGTAAATAACGAATTAGATGTGCTAGAAAAGTTTTTAGAGCAAACACAAGAAGTTATTAAGCCAGGTGGTCGTTTGGTGGTGATGTCATATCATTCGTTGGAGGATCGTTTGGTTAAAAATTATATGAAAAGAGGGAATTTCGAAGGGGTTGTTGAGAAGGATTTCTACGGTAATATTTTAAAACCTTTTGAGGAAGTAACCAGAAAGCCTATTAGTCCAACTGAAAGTGAAATAGAACTGAATACAAGGGCTAGAAGTGCAAAATTACGAATCGCAGAACGTATCAAGGATGGAAAATGAATTTGTAACCAGAGATGAGCGTCCTGTTATTAATCAAGAGCTACCTCAAAAGAGCACGAAAAAAGTAAAAAAGAAAGGGGGTAAGAAATCTGGAAATATGTTGATTCAGATTTTGAATGGTAACTTCTTATTAAAAGATTTTGTTGTTAACAATTTAAGTTTTGTTTTTTTTGTGTTTTTATTATTAATTCTCTTGATATCAAAAGGTTATTATTGTAAGGATGTAACGAAGAAAATTATTGAAACGCAACTTGAAGTAGACGCAAAGACTACAGAATATTACGACAAGAAGGCTAGATTAGAATTTGTAACAAGAAGAGAAGTTTTGGTGAAGAAGTTGAATCCACTCGGGATTTATGAAACGACTAAACCGCCGAAAGTAATTAGAATAAAAAAAGAAGAAGAATAAGTTGACTGAAAAGCAAATCATATCACTGAGAGCTCACGCTGTTTACGGACTATTTTTAATAGCCTTAATATGGGTATTGGTACAAACGTTTATGATTCAAGCGAAACAAGATGATGGAAAATATTTATTAAGAGATAAGAAAACTGGGAAATACATTTCTGCTAGAGATGTTTTTAAAATGCCTCGTATGGGTCAGATTTTAGATTGTAATGGTACAGCTTTAGTTACATCTGTTTCAACCTATAATATTTACATGGATCCAACAGCTCCTTCTGATGAGGTATTCAACAAAGAAGTATCTGATTTGGCTGAAAAATTAGCTTTGATATTTCCTCAGATGTCTGCTCGTGAGTATGAAAATTATTTAAGAAGAGGAAGGGCGAGAGGAAATAAATACTTATTACTTAAGAAAAAAGCTACAAATGAGCAACGTAAATATTTACATCAATTTCCAATTTTTAAATTAGGAAGAAACAAAGGGGGGCTAATTGATAGTGAGGAAAATATACAACGTAAACGTCCTTTTGGTGAATTAATGAAAAGAACATTAGGTTCTTATAAACCAATCAAAGTAGGTATTGAAGGTGCGTACTACGATTATTTAGCAGGGGAGCCTGGAATTGAAGTAGAACAGCGTATCGCAACAGGTTGGAAAAAAACGGGAAAGATTATCAAAGAAGCTGTGGTAGGTGCAGACATTGTAACCTCTATAGATAAAGAAATACAAGAAGTGGCGCATAGTGAGTTGTATAAACAACTTAGCTCGCAAAAAGCGAGAAATGGATGTGTTATTGTGATGGATGTACGAACAGGTTTCGTGAAAGCAATTGTAAACTTATCGAAAGGTGAAGATGGAAATTACTATGAGCTATATAATCAAGCAATTGGTACAAAAGAAGTCCCTGGTTCAACTTTTAAATTGGCATCTTTAATGGCTGGTCTAGAGGATGATAAATTTAAAATTACAGATACTGTACAAGGTGCTAGTTCATATACTTTTTTTGGTAAAACACTAACTGAAGCAAAAAAACATAATTATGGTCGTATTTCTATACAACAGGCATTTGAGAAATCTTCCAATGTAATTTCTAAAATTATATATAAAGCTTATAAAGATGAACCTCAAGAGTTTATCAGACATTTAGATGAATTCGGATTGACTGAACCTCTGGGAATTGAACTTCAAGGTGAGGCAAAACCTGTTGTTTCTAGACCAGGTACTAAGCGTTGGTCAAGACTATCTTTACCTTGGATGGCTGTTGGGTATGAATTCCAACAAACTCCATTACAAACATTAGCTTTTTACAATGCTGTTGCAAATGATGGTAAAATGGTAAAACCACAATTTGTAAAAGAAATTAGAAGAGGGGCTGAGGTAGTTAAAACGTTTTCTCCAGTTGTTTTAAGACAAAAAATTTGTTCCATTTCTACATTAGAAACCTTACAAAATTGTATGGTTGGCGTGATGAAAAATGGTACTGGAAAAAAATTAACTTCTTCTTACTTTGAAATTGCCGCTAAAACTGGTACAGCTCAAATCATGAACGATAAATCAGCAGGCGAAAAAGAACGTGTCTTTTTAGCTTCCTTTGTTGGGTATTTTCCTGTCAAAAATCCGCTTTATTCATGTATAGTTTCAGTAGAAGCAGTAGGTGAAAATGTATATGGTTCGGTTATGTCCGGAACAGTTTTTTCTGCAATTGCTAATAAAGTATATGCTTCAAGATTGAAATACCACAAAGCGATCAATGAAAAAGGGAAAAGAAAATTTGATCTTCCTGCTACAAAAGATGGTAATCGATATGATTTGAAAAATGTATTAAAAGATTTACGCATACCATATGTTCAAAATACGCATGAAGAATGGATTGGAACAACTCGAAATAAAAATTCTATTGAATTTCATAAAAGATTGGTTTCGAGAGGTCTTGTTCCTGATGTGATTGGAATGACGGCAAAAGATGCCGTGTATTTGATTGAAAATTCAGGAATGAACGTGAGATTGATTGGTGCAGGAAAGATTATTAAACAATCAATTAAACCTGGTAGCCAAGTATATAGAGGAGGATTAATAGAACTAACATTGAGGTAATGCATTTAAATGAAATATTAAATAGATGTAACGTCATTTCAATATCAGGACCTATAAATCCAGATATTGAAAGTATTGTTTTTGATTCCAGAAAAGCAGGTTTAGGATCTGTTTTTGTTGCAGTTAAAGGTACGCAGGTGGATGGTCATCAATATGTTAATCAAGTAGTTGATAAAGGATGTCTTTGCTTAGTTGTAGAAGAAGATGTGAATGTTCCTTCGAATGTGACCGTAGTTAAAGTTGAAAACACATCTGAAAGCTTGGGTTTAATGGCTTCTGAATTTTACGCTAACCCTTCTTCTCAATTAAAACTTGTTGGGATCACAGGTACCAATGGTAAAACAACAACGGCTACTTTATTACATCAAGTTTTTACAGATTTAGGATATAAAGTTGGTTTACTATCTACAGTTGTAAATAAAATTGGACTTGAGGAAGTTCCATCTACGCATACAACACCTGATCCGGTTTCTTTAAATGCTTTATTGGCTGATATGGTTATCCAAGGGTGTGAATTTTGTTTTATGGAGGTAAGTTCACATGCTGTTGTTCAACACAGGATTTCTGGTTTAAGTTTTACTGGAGGTGTTTTTACTAATATATCTCATGATCATTTAGATTATCATGGTTCATTTAAAGAATATATTAAAGCTAAAAAAGGATTCTTTGATACATTGCCAATATCAGCATTCGCTTTAACGAATGTGGATGATAAGAATGGTAATGTAATGTTACAAAACACATTAGCTCGTAAATATGGTTACGCCTTAAAAACACCTACGGATTTCAAAGCAAAAATCATTGAAAATCAATTTAGTGGTTTGGTTTTAAATATTGAAGGTAATGAGTTGTGGACGAAATTGATTGGTGCATTTAATGCATATAATTTATTGGCAATTTACGGGGTTGGTATTTTATTAGGACAAGATAAAATTGAGTTACTTACTGTACTAAGTAAACTAGAATCGGTTGTTGGAAGGTTTCAACAATTCAGAAGTAATTCTGGAATTACTGCGATAGTAGATTATGCACACACACCAGATGCTCTAGAGAATGTACTTCAAACAATTTCTTCTATACGAACTAAAAATGAAAGTGTGTTAACTGTAGTTGGTTGTGGCGGTGATAGAGATAAGGCAAAAAGACCTAAAATGGCGGCTGTTGCTTGTGAATTGAGTGATAAAGTAATTATTACATCTGATAATCCTCGTTCTGAAGAACCAGAACAAATTATTAAAGAAATGATGGAGGGAGTAGAAGGACAATTTTTTAATAAAACACTTTCTATTACTGATAGAGAGCAAGCAATCAAAACAGCATGTGTTATGGCACAACCTGGTGATATCATTTTAATTGCTGGAAAAGGACATGAAAATTACCAAGAAATCAAAGGGGTAAAGCATCCTTTTGATGATTTAAAAATAGTTACTAATCTTTTCGAAAAACTTGATAAATAATGTTTTACTATTTGTTTTCATATTTAGATAAAATGAATTTTCCAGGAGCTGGATTATTTCACTTTATATCATTTAGAGCTGCATTAGCATTGATTACGTCATTGGTAATCTCTATTGTTTTTGGTAAACGATTAATCAATCTGTTGCGAAAACAGCAAATCGGAGAAACAGTAAGAGATTTAGGTTTGGCTGGCCAAATTGAAAAGTCAGGAACACCTACCATGGGAGGAATTATCATTTTGAGTGCTATTTTAATTCCAACTTTACTATTTGCTAAACTACATAATGTGTATGTTATTACGATGTTAATAGCAACTGTTTGGTTAGGGTTGATCGGTTTTCTAGATGATTACATTAAAGTCTTTAAGAAAAACAAAGAAGGATTAGCTGGTAAGTTTAAAGTGGTTGGTCAAATTGGTGTTGGTTTAATCGTGGGATGTATTTTATATTTTAATAATGATGTAAAGGTTCATAAGTTAGTTCCTAAAAATCATATTTTAACTCAAGATGAAAGAATTGTTACAAGTCACCATGCTGCATTTGCTAAGGATAGTAACAATATTTGGATTGAGACTAGAGATATGACGACTACTATTCCCTTTGTTAAGGGAAATGAGTTTAACTATAATTGGTTAGTTAATGATTTCACGAAATCTTATGGTTGGATTATTTTCATACCTGTTGTGATTTTCATTGTAATAGCAGTTTCTAATGGTGCTAATATTACGGATGGTTTAGATGGACTAGCAACAGGTACTTCAGCTATTATCGGCCTAGCGTTAGCAGTCTTTGCTTATGTGAGTTCAAACGTTCGTTTTGCCGATTACCTTGATGTAATGTATATTCCTTATGCTGAGGAACTCGTTATTTTTATTGCAGCGTTTGTTGGAGCATGTATTGGCTTCATGTGGTATAATTCTTTTCCAGCTCAGGTATTCATGGGCGATACTGGAAGTTTAGCTTTGGGAGGAATCATAGCTGTATTTGCTATTTCAGTAAGAAAAGAATTATTAATTCCTGTATTGTGTGGTGTTTTCTTAATTGAAAATTTATCAGTGATGATCCAAGTAGGGTATTTCAAATTCACCAAAAAAAGATTCGGTGAAGGCCGTCGTATTTTCCTTATGGCTCCATTACATCACCATTATCAGAAAAAAGGAATACATGAAGCGAAAATTGTTTCAAGATTTTGGATTGTTGCTGTGCTTTTAGCGGTAATTACAATCGTTACTCTAAAAGTGAGATAAGATGGAAGGCGCTGGAAAAAGATTGATTGTTTTAGGTGCTGGCGAAAGTGGTGTAGGTACTGCTATTCTTGGCAAAAAACAAGGGTGGGATGTCTTTGTATCTGATTTAGGTTCTATTTCAGAAGAATATAAAACAGATTTAAACAAATACGAAATACGTTGGGAAGAAGGGAAGCATACAGAAGAAGAAATTTTTAAAGCAGATTTAGTGGTTAAATCTCCTGGTATTCCTGACAAAGTAAAAACAATTCAACAGTATCATGCAAATAAGATTCCTGTGATTTCTGAAATTGAATTCGCAGGTTATTATAATAAAGCAAAAACAGTGTGTATTACCGGAAGTAATGGTAAAACTACTACTACTATGTTGACATACCATACGTTCAAAAAAGCAGGGTTAAATGTTGGTCTTGCTGGGAATGTAGGAAAGAGTTTTGCAAAACAAGTTGCTGAAGAAAATTTTGATTGGTATATCCTTGAATTAAGTTCTTTTCAATTAGATGGAATGTTTTCTTTTAAAGCTGACATTTCAATTTTGTTAAATATCAGTCCAGATCACTTGGATCGATATGAATATAAAATGGAAAACTATGTTCAATCTAAGTTTAGAATTATTCAAAATCAATCTGAAAATGAATACTTTATTTACAATGCTGATGATGAATTAGTTGTAAATGAATTAGAAAAACGTAGTCTGGCAGTTAATATGTTGCCATTCTCCTTAAAAAAAGTCCTTGAAAAAGGCGCGTATTTAAATGAAAATCAATTAATAATAAACATAAAAGATCCGTTAGTTATGTCAATTCATGATTTAGCCCTGAAGGGTAAACACAATGCCCAAAATTCTCTTGCGTCAGGTATCGCGTCGAGATTAGTTGAAATCCGTAAAGAAGTAGTTAGAGATAGTTTCTCTGACTTTGTAAACGTGGAACATCGTTTAGAGTTTGTTGCGAAAGTACATGGAATCACGTTCATCAATGATTCTAAAGCTACTAACGTTAACTCTACTTGGTTTGCTCTTGAAAGTATGGACGCTCCAACTATTTGGATAGTAGGTGGTGTTGATAAAGGAAACGATTATTCTGAATTACTAGATTTGGTAAAAGAAAAAGTGAAAGCCATCATTTGTTTAGGTAATGAAAATAAAAAAATCATTGACACTTTCACTGGTGTCGTAGAAACGATTGTTGAAGCTGGTTCAGCAATGGAGGCCGTTAGTTTAGGTTACCGTTTGGCAAAAAAAGATGAAACTGTGTTGTTATCTCCAGCATGTGCTAGTTTTGATTTATTCGAAAATTACGAAGATAGAGGAGATCAATTTAAAGCTTGTGTTAGAGCTTTGTAAAATTGTTTAAGATTTGAATAAGTATTTACAATATCTCAAAGGGGATAAGGTTATTTGGATTATAACCTTAATTTTATTAGGCTTCTCACTAGTGAGCGTGTATAGCTTTGTCCCGATATTGGTTAAGATTGAAGGGGGAACACCTTTTAAATACTTATTCAAGCACTTAGTATATGTTTTGATCGGTTTATTTGCCATGTTTTTGGTTCATAAAAAAGACCCTTCATTATTTTCTAAGTTTGCAAGATTATTATTTATTGCATCGATTTTAATGCTTGTTTTTACATTTTTCTTTGGAAAACAAGTAAATGGAGCTGGTCGTTGGATTAAAATTCCATTTGTTGGATTAACTTTTCAATCTTCTGACTTTGCTAAACTCGGGTTAATGATATACTTATCTAGACTGCTTGTTAAAAGAAAAGAGAAATTTAATTCCTGGAAACAAGGTGCAATTCCGGTTTTTTGGCCGATTATTTTGGTTTCTGGTTTGATTTTCAAGGATAACTTTTCTACAGCAGCCTTACTTTTTGGAATTTGTATTCTATTGTTATTTGTAGCTCGTTTTCCGTTTTCAAAAATGTTGATCGTATTGGGAGCTGGTGTTGGTTTAGCTGCTTTGGTGGTTACAATTCATCTTTCACTACCAAATCTTAATATTTTACCACGTTATGAAACGTGGAAAAATCGTATAACGAATAAGATGCAGGAGGGAAGTGGCGATGTTGATTTAGTAGCAAACATGCAATCAATTAATGCTAAACTTGCGATTTATGAGGGTGGTTTATTCGGAAAAGGGGTAGGTGATGGTAAAATGAAAGAGGTACTGCCCGAAGCCTATGCGGATTTTTATTATTCTAGTTTTGTTGAAGAGTTTGGATCTACCTTTGCAATATTTCTAGTTTTTACATATTCTATTTTATTTTTTAGGATAATTCGTATTGGACTTCGTTCCGAAAAGTTATTTGAAACCTACCTCTGTATAGGTATCGGAATCTTGTTGATTACTCAAGCGGTAGTTAATATGATGGTTTGTACAGGTATTTTTCCAGTTACAGGTCAAAATATGCCCTTACTTGCCATGGGTGGGTCTGCATTAATCATGACCTGTATAGCACTAGGAATTGTTCAAAGTATAGCTTATCGTTTACAAAAACACGCTGCGGCATTAGATGAAGGAAATTAATGATGAAAAAAAGCATACATAAAGTAGTGATTTCTGGTGGAGGTACAGGAGGACATATTTTTCCTGCTATTGCCATTGCGAATGAAATTAAAAATAAATATCCACAGGCGGAAATTCTTTTTGTTGGTGCAAAAGGGAAAATGGAAATGGAAAAAGTTCCTCAAGCTGGATACAAAATTGTTGGTCTTCCGATTACAGGTTTCCAACGGAGATTGGCATTTTCGAATTTTGTATTGCCATTCAAATTGGTATACAGTTTAATAAAAGCTTATTTTCTGTTAAAAAGTTTTAAACCTAATGTTGTTATTGGTGTTGGTGGTTATGCAAGTGGACCTATATTAAGAGTAGCATCTTTCGCTTCTATACCAACCATGGTACAAGAACAAAATTCATATCCTGGAAAAACAAATCGAATTTTATCAAAAGTGGTAAATAAGATTTGTGTTGCCTATGATGGTTTGGATCAATTTTTCCCAAAAGATAAAATTGTATTTACAGGAAATCCAGTACGTAATGAGATGGTAACGATTAATGGAAAAAGAGAGGAAGCATACTCGTTTTTTGGTTTAGATCCTTTAAAGAAAACGATTTTAGTCATAGGAGGAAGCCTAGGCGCAAGAACCTTAAATGAAAGTATTATTAATGCTTTGAATTTGATTCAAGATACTCAAGTTCAAGTATTATGGCAATGTGGTAAATTTTATTATCCACAATACAAAGAAAAAATAGAAGAATTTTATAAAGCTGGAATTCATTTAAACGAGTTTATTTTCAAAATGGATTTAGCTTATGCAAGTGCTGATATTATTATCTCAAGAGCTGGAGCAATTTCTGTTTCTGAATTAGCTTTAATTGGTAAACCTGTAATTTTGGTTCCATCACCGAATGTATCAGATGATCATCAAACTAAAAATGCGTTGGCTTTGGTAAATAAATCAGCTGCACTATTAGTAAAGGATACGGAAGCAAAAAACAATCTGTTTAAAGAGGCAATTGAATTGTTGAATAATCAAGAAAAAGCAACACTGTTAGCAACCAATTGTTTGAGTTTGGGCATTCCAAATGCTGCTGAACGTATTGTAAATGAGATAGAAAATATTATCTAACATGAATATAAATTTGTCAACCTTTAAAACGATCTATTTCCTTGGTATTGGAGGAATAGGAATGTCTGCGCTTGCTCGATATTTTAAAAGTAAAGGCTTTATCGTAAATGGTTATGACAAAACACAAACGCCATTAACTGATAATTTAGTTAGCGAAGGAATAGGAGTGCACTTCGATGATTTAGGAGAAAATGTTATTGATTTAGTTGGTGATTCAAATGATACTTTAATCGTATTAACTCCAGCTATACCGAAAGATATGAATGAGTGGAATTGGTTAAAAAACAATAATTTCACAATTTTGAAGCGTTCCGAAGTATTGGGTGTGATCACGCAAAATTCAAAAGGATTATGTGTAGCTGGAACTCACGGAAAAACTACTACTAGTACCTTGTTAGCACATATTTTAACACATACGGGACATGAATGTAATGCGTTTTTAGGTGGGATTTCAAGCAATTACAATACAAACTATTTGCCTTCATTAACATCTGATTATACAGTGATTGAAGCGGATGAATTTGATCGATCTTTTTTAAGGCTTTCACCTTTTGCTTCTGTGATTACTTCTAACGATCCGGATCATTTAGATATTTACGGAGATGAAGCAAGTTTTTTAGAAGGATTTCAGCAATATGCTAGCTTGATTGATAGTGAGGGGGTATTGGTGCTGAAAAAAGGGCTGAAATTGACTTCTAATGCTACTATTAAGACGTATTCAATCAATGAAGAAGCAGATTTCCTAGGTTCTAATTTAAGAGTAGAAAACGGATTTCAAGTATTTGATGTATCGTTTGAAAATCATACTTGGAAAAAGGTCATTCTTGGATTACCCGGAATTCACAATGCAGAAAATGCATTAGCGTGTATTGCAATGTGCACTTTTTTAGGTTTAACAGAAACTGAAATAAGAAACGGTCTACAAACATTCAAGGGAGTCAAAAGACGTTTTGAATATCATGTTAGACAAGAGGAATTGGTTTACATAGATGATTATGCCCATCACCCTACAGAAATTCATTCGCTCATTTCATCTGTACGTTTATTATATCCAAATCAAAAGATTACTGCAGTTTTTCAACCTCATTTATTTTCAAGAACAAATGATTTTATGCAAGGATTTGCGCTTGAATTAAGCAAAGTGGATCAATTATATTTGATGCCAATTTATCCTGCAAGAGAGTTACCAATACCAGGGGTAACTTCGGATGTTTTAAAGGATAAAATTCATGGAATTCAAACGGATATAGTGAATCATAATCAAGTTGTTGAAAAATTAAAAAATGAAAATAAAGGTGTTTTTCTAACTATCGGAGCAGGGGATATCGACCGTATTATTCAACCATTAAAACAACAATTTTTAGCCAATTTAGGATGAAGAAATGGATGAAAATATCAATTTATATTTTGGTTTCTGCGATAGTAGTTACTATCTTATTTTTTGCTAATGAATATCAAAATAAAACGATAATTCAAAATCCTGAGATCAATATCATTGTCAAAGGAGAAAATGCTTTTTTAACTAAGAAAGAATTATATCAAAGATTAAAACGTAAAGGATTAATTTATACAGGTCAGAAAGTAGAAGAATTACAAGTAAATAAAATAGAGCATTTCGTAAAAAAGATGACTGAAGTTTTGGATGCAAAGGTATACAGAGGTCTCGGTAAAGCTTGGAATATTGATGTTGAAATTAGACGGCCAATCGCGCGTATTTTTAATAAACATGGTCAAAGTTTTTATTTAGATGAATTAGGACACACAATCTCACCTTCTTATTTGTATACAGCTCGTGTAGTTGTAGTTACAGGTGATATTAGGGACAAAAAATCGTCTATGACTGTTAGTAAATTAAATTCAAACTCTAAGTATATTCCAAACTATGAATTAGACGATATTTATAGACTTTCACATTACATTGTTAATAACAATTTTTTTAATCATCAGATAGGTCAAATTCATTTGGAAAGGCCTGGAAAATATATACTTATACCTAGAGTTGGGGGGCAAAAAATAATTTTTGGTAGTGCCTATTCTAATGAGGAAGTTAAAGTAAAATTTCGTAAATTAGCAGACTTTTACAAAGAGGGTTTACCTTATGAGGGTTGGAATGCATATGATTGCATCAATTTATCATTTGAAAATCAAGTAGTTTGTAGCAAAATTGAAGAAGAATAATTATGAGTCAAATTGTTGTTGGATTAGATATTGGAACTACAAAAATTGCATGTTTTGTAGGTAAGATGAACGAACATGGTAAAATTGAGATTTTATCAATGGGCAAAAGTGATTCTCTTGGAGTATCCAGAGGGGTTGTGGCCAATATTGACAAAACCGTTGATTCAATTAGACTTGCTGTAGAAGAGGCTCAATCAAGAGTAGAAGGAGATCTAGTGATCAGAGTAGTTTATGTTGGTATTGCTGGACAGCATATTAAAAGTTATCAACATAGAGGTATGTTGACTAGAACTAATACTGAATTAGAAATATCTCAGAAAGATATTGATAATTTGATTGAGGATATGCATCGCCTTGCAATGGAACCAGGTGAGGAAATTATTCATGTTCTTCCTCAAGAGTATATTGTTGATAGTGAACAAGGTATCAAAGATCCTATCGGTATGTATGGTGTTCGTCTAGAAGCTAACTTCCATACAATTACTGGACATGTGTCTGCTGGAAAAAATATTTACAGATGTGTTGAAAGAGCGGGCTTAAAAGTAGCTGATACAATACTTGAACCTTTAGCTTCTGCTGATGCTGTTTTGTCTGAAGATGAAAAAGATATGGGAATAGTTTTGGTTGATATTGGTGGTGGTACTACGGATATAGCTATTTTCCATGAGGGTATAATTAGACATACAGCTGTAATTCCATTTGGTGGAAATGTGATAACGGATGATATCAAGGAGGGATGTTCTATCATGAAAAGACATGCTGAGACATTGAAGGTAAAATATGGTTCTGCGCTTGCTAGTGAAACAATGGACAATGAAGTCGTTTGTATCCCTGGTATTCGCGGGAAAGAACCGAAAGAAATTTCATTAAAAAATCTTGCTAGTATCATACAAGCAAGAATGGAAGAGATTATCGATCACGTACACTATGAAATTAAAAATTCTGGTTACGATAAAAAATTAATTGGTGGTATTGTAGTTACAGGTGGTGGTGCTCAATTGAAACATTTAACTCAATTATTTGAATATATGACAGGTATGGATACTCGTATTGGATATCCTACAGAACATTTGTCTAGTGCAAATACAATTGAGAATTTAACTAGTCCAATGTATTCAACAGGGATTGGTTTGGTAATGAAAGGTTTTGAGGAAGTGAAAAGAAAAAATAGATCTTTATCTTCAACAACAGAGCAAGGTAAGCCTGAAGAAAAATCAACCAAAAAAGAGAAAAAAGTAAACCAAGGCACTGAGGGTGCTAAAAGAGGAAGTTTCTTTCAAACTATTTTGAAAAGAGCGGAAGACTTTTTAAAAGAAGAAGAATAATAATTGACACATTCAAAATAGATTAGACATGAGTATGGAATTTGATTTACCAAAAAACATTTCATCAATTATTAAAGTTATCGGTGTCGGTGGCGGTGGAAGTAACGCTGTAAACCACATGTTTAACTTAGGTATCAAAGGTGTAGATTTTGTAGTTTGTAATACAGACAAGCAAGCGCTTGATGTTTCTGCAGTTCCTTTTAAAATTCAATTAGGTACTTCATTGACTGAAGGGAATGGTGCAGGAGCTATTCCTGAAGTTGGTAGAAATGCAGCAATTGAAAATATAGACGAAATCAGAGATTTACTAGGGAAACAAACTAAAATGGTGTTTGTAACTGCTGGTATGGGTGGTGGTACTGGTACAGGTGCAGCTCCTGTTATCGCTGGAATTGCTCGTGAACTGGGAATACTTACAGTGGGTATCGTTACTGTTCCTTTCGGGTTTGAAGGTCGTAAAAGAAGACAACAAGCAGAAGAAGGACTTGAAGAAATGAGAAAAAATGTAGATACTTTGTTAGTAATCAACAATGAAAAGTTGCGTGAAATGACGGGTAATCTTACTATCAATAACGCTTTCTCTAAGGCAGATGATGTTTTAACAGTGGCTGCTAAAGGTATTGCTGAATTGATCTCAGTAACGGGTTCTGTAAACGTTGATTTCAATGACGTGTATACAGTAATGAAAGATTCTGGTGTTGCTATCATGGGATCAGCAGCTGTAGATGGTGAAGAAAGAGCGATTAGATGTGTTCAAGAGGCAATGAATTCACCTTTATTAAATGATAATAATATCTATGGTGCAAAATACGTGCTTTTAAACATTACTTACGGCGATAAAGAAGTATTGATGGATGAAATTTCTCAAATTACTGATTATATTCAGGATGAAGCTGGATCTACAGCTGATGTGATTTGGGGGCATGGTTATGATCCATCTTTAGGGGATAAGTTATGTGTTACATTAATTGCAACAGGTTTTAAGACTTCACCTTTAACGGGGGTTGATAAAGCACCTGAAAAAGTGGTTTTACCTCTTGAACCTGAAGCAAAAAAAGAAATAACACAACCTTTACAAAATCCTACGGAACAAAATCAGTTTCAAACTACTGTGAACAATACAATTGCTGAACCATATATTAAAACTGAATCAACAATTGTAAATCAACAATCACAAAATTTTACCCAACCTGAGGTAAAACAAGTGGTCGTTGAACCTAAAAAAGTTGAACCAATTCAAGAAGTTAAGAATCCTGAATTAGTTTGGGAAATTGACAATAATACAACGCAAGTTCAGCCTGAGATTAAGCCTAATACTGAACCAGAAAAAATTGTTCATCAATTAGAATCTGATGATGTTTATAATTTAGAACAAGCTACTTCCAGAACAGCTAAAGTTGCACCTTCTCAAGATGAGCAAATTAGATTGAATGCAGAACGTATGCAAAGAATTCAAGAGTATACTCAAAAGTTGAAGAAAGCTGATGGTTTATCTGAATTGGAAAAAGAGCCAGCTTATATTAGAAGAAACATACAACTTGATCAATCTAAACCAAGTTTAGAAAACAATAATTCTCGTTTTGGAGTTTCTGGTAATGGTGATAACAACTTGAGAAGTAACAATTCATTTCTTCACGATAACGTAGATTAATTATGAGTTTTGCAGAACAAATAAATGCAGATATTAAAGCAGCAATGCTAGCAAAAGAAAAAGATAAGTTAGCTGCGCTTAGAGATATTAAATCTAAATTATTGCTTGAAGCAACTTCAGGTTCTGGAGCAGAGATTTCTGATGAAGCAGGAATAAAAATTGTAATGAAATTGCATAAACAACGCATGGAAACTTACAATTTATACAAAGAACAAAACAGAGAGGATTTAGCTCAAGAAGAATTATTTCAAGCTCAAGTTTTAGAAACTTATTTACCTAAGATGATGACTGAAGATGAAGTTCGTCAAGAAGTATTGGCAACAATTGCTTCTACTGGTGCAAAATCTCCACAAGAAATAGGTAAAATTATGGGAGTACTTTCAGGCAAGTTAGCGGGTAAAGCTGATGGTAAAGTAATCTCTGCTATCGCAAAAGAAGAGTTAGGAAAGTTATAATTTCTTTTTAAAATATTGAAAAAGGGGCTTTGGAAACATAGTCCCTTTTTTAATTTCCTATTATTCTAACCTCACTAATCACTAGCCACTACTCACTAATTACTAATCACTAGTAATTAGTCACTACTCTTTATCAACATACGAAAACATTTACATGTATAATTTGTTAAACTATATGTGAAGAAAAATTTTTAAATAGTTTTCTCTTTCGTAAATTTGTAATAATTAATAAACAGATAATGGTGAATACAACTGAAAAATTATCTTTCAAAGTTAAAGACATTACTTTAGCTGATTGGGGAAGAAAAGAAATCAAATTAGCAGAAGCTGAAATGCCAGGTTTAATGGCTTTACGTGAAGAATATGGTGCAACTAAACCTTTAGCAGGTGCTAGAATTGCAGGTTGTCTTCACATGACAATCCAAACTGCTGTTTTAATCGAAACATTGGTTGAGTTAGGAGCTCAAGTTTCTTGGTCTTCTTGTAACATTTTCTCTACCCAAGATCATGCTGCTGCTGCAATCGCTGCTGCTGGTATTCCTGTTTTCGCATGGAAAGGAATGAACGAAGAAGAGTTTGACTGGTGTATTGAGCAAACTTTATTCGCATTCGAAGATGGTAAGCCTTTAAACATGATTTTGGATGACGGTGGTGATTTAACTAACATGGTGTTTGATCGTTACCCTGAATTGGCAAGAGAAATCAAAGGATTATCTGAAGAAACAACTACAGGTGTTCACAGATTACACGAAAGAGTGAAAAAAGGTACTTTATTAGTTCCTGCTATCAATATTAATGACTCTGTTACTAAATCAAAATTTGATAACAAATACGGATGTAAAGAATCTTTAGTTGACTCTATTCGTCGTGCAACTGACGTAATGATGGCTGGTAAAGTTGCTATCGTTTGTGGTTACGGTGATGTTGGTAAAGGTTCAGCTGCTTCATTGAAAGGAGCAGGTGCAAGAGTTATCGTTACTGAAATCGATCCAATTTGTGCTTTACAAGCAGCTATGGACGGATTTGAAGTAAAAAAATTAAGCAATGTAATTCATTTAGGTGATATTATCGTTACTACTACAGGTAACAAAGACATCATCGTTGGTGAGCATTTCTTGAAAATGAAAGACAAAGCGATTGTTTGTAACATTGGACACTTTGATAACGAAATCAATGTTGCTTGGTTAAACCAAAATTACGGTCATACTAAAGACGAAATCAAACCACAAGTTGATAAATATACAATCGAAGGTAAAGATATCATTTTATTAGCTGAAGGACGTTTAGTAAACTTAGGTTGTGCTACAGGTCACCCATCTTTCGTAATGTCAAATTCATTTACAAACCAAACATTAGCTCAGTTAGAGTTATGGTTACATGCTGATAAATATGAAAACCAAGTATACGTTTTACCTAAGCATTTAGATGAAAAAGTAGCTCGTTTACATTTAGCTAAAATTGGTGTTGAATTAGATGTTTTAACACAAGACCAAGCTGATTATATTGGTGTTACAGTTGAAGGACCGTACAAATCTGACGAATACAGATATTAATTTTCGACTTTTCAATTACAGGAACCGGCTCTAGGGCCGGTTTTTTTATTCTATAAATCGTTCCGTTACATAGATCAGTCCACCCTTTATCAATTTTTTAATCTGTAATCTTTCAATTTTTAATCTTCTATAACGAATTCTAATTAACCTCCAGCGAATTCTCATTATTTTTAAGTTGGGTTCAAAAAGAAAATACATTTGTTTCATAAATCAATAAAAACAATGAAAATGAAAAAAATCTTACTTGCATGTTTGTTATTCACGGGTTGGACACAAGCACAAAACATTACATTTAAAGATCCTGAGTTTAAAAAAGCATTACTAAATAATCTAAATAATCATAATAGTGTTTTTGAAACGCTTAGTGGTAATTTGGTTGAGTCAGTAGATCAAAATAAAGATTCGGAAATATCAATTCAAGAAGCTGAAGACATTAAATCGATATGGATATCTGAAGTTAATTTATTGTTTGTAGATGAGATAAATAACTTTAAAAATCTAGAGAAGTTATATCTTGTATCTACGGCTATAAATGATTTAGATATATCCAAATTAACTAAATTGAAAGAATTGATTTGTACAAATTCAAACTTAATTTCGCTTGATCTTTCAAATAACATTTTATTAGAGGTATTGAATTTGAGTAATTCAAGTAAATTTACTAGTATTGACTTAACTAAAAACATTAAATTAATAGCCTTTAATTTTTCAGGTACTAACATTTTAACAATCGACTTTTCAAAAAATATAGATTTATTTGGACTTTCAGTTTCTAATAAACTGAAAACATTAGATTTATCTAACAATCATAAAATAGATTCAATCCATTTAACTTCGAGTGTGGAATATGCTAATCTAAAAAATGGTTCAACGTTATCATCTATCTATTTTCAGAAACCAAATACTCATCTTTATATATGTGCTGATGATCAGAATATTCCCTCAATTATAAATTCCGTAAAGGTTTTAAATCTTTCTAACGTGGAAGTTAACTCTTATTGCACATTCGAACCTGGTGGGGGGTATAATTTAATATCAAACAATATAAAGTACAGTGATATCGGAAATTGTTCAGGAAATAATATGGGTTTTCCATATATAAAATTCAGTATCGAAGATCAGTTCGGCAAAGGAAATTCATGCACAGATAAAGAGGGAAATGTTCAATTTTACAAACAAAAAGGGAACTTTACATTAATCCCACTTCTAGAAAATCCAAATTACTTTAAAGTATTTCCTGAAACGGTTAATTTTAAAATGCCAGAAAATTCAGGTCACGATACAACCATCAACTTCTGTGTAATTCCAAACGGGAATCACAAAGATGTAGAAGTAATATTAGCACCATACGGTCCTGCTCGTCCAGGTTTTGATGCAACTTATCTTGTTACATATAAAAACAAAGGGAATCAAACACTATCCGGAGATATATCGATACAATATAATGAAGAGTTGCTTGATTTTGTTCGTTCAACTATGTCAACACAAACGTCAGGGCTTGTTTCTACTTCATTTTTAGATTTAAAACCGTTTGAAGTAAGAGTTGATACTTTGGTTTTAAACGTAAATAGTCCAATTGAAACACCTGCAGTGAATATTAACGACACACTCAAATTTATCGCAACAATCAATCCAATAAATGAAGATGAAACTCCAGGAGATAATGTGTTTAAATTCAATCAACTAGTTGTAGGAGCATACGATCCTAACCTAGTAACTTGTTTGCAAGGACACGATTTAAAGCCAAGTGAAATTGGCAAAACATTGCATTATACGATTGAATTTGAGAACACAGGAAATTATCCAGCTGAAAACATCGTTGTAGTAGAAGAAATCGATCCAAAAAAATACGACATTAATTCCATCCAAATTTTAAATACTTCACATCCGATGAAATTTAGAATTGAAGGAAACAAAGTAGAGTATTACTTTGAGAAAATACAACTTGGCGAACACAAACACGGTAATATCTTATTAAAATTAAATTCAAACGATCAATTAAAAGAGGGTGCAGAAGTTGATAAACAAGCAAATATTTACTTCGATTACAACGCCCCTGTGCAAACGAATCTTGAGAAAACAATTTATCGTGATTTAAAAGCAAGTATTGCTGACTTGAAAGAAGATGTAAGCATCAATGTATATCCAAACCCAGGAAATGGATTAGTAAAAGTGAATGCTGCTAAAAACATCACATCAATTGAAGTATATGATGTAAACGGTAGAGTGGTACAAACAAAAATGACAAATGCATCACAAGTAGAGTTACATTTTTCAGATGAAATCTCAGGAATCTATTTCATCAAAGTAATTACGCAAGAAGGAGCAAACGTAATTAAATACCAAAAAGATTAATTAAATTAACAATAAGTGCCTTAATATTTAAGATTAAGGCACTTTTATATTTATGAAACTAATAAACTTTACAGTCCTCTTCTTAATCGCAATTCTTTGTGGTGCAACCACGTATCAATATCGTTTAGATTCGCTTAAAAATAGATTGTCTAAAGAGACAAATTTGGTGCTAAAAGCAACGTTGTTAAATCGAATAGCAGAAGAATACCAAGATGTTAATCCTGAAAAAATGCTAGATTATGCAGAAAAGGCTTTACACATAGCAAAACATTCAGGAAATAAACTTCAAATTGGTTATGGATATTTAAATCTTGGAAATGCGAATATTATCTTAGGAAATTATGATATCGCTTTAGAAAATTTTCATAATGCGAAGAATATACTCGAAAGTAATCAAACAAAAAATAGCTCAATCGATTTTAAAAATGCACTTGCTAAATCCTATGGAAGTATTGGAGTTGTTTTTTCTGAAAAATCGAATTACAGTAAAGCATTGGAGTTTTATAGTAAGTCAATGAAGGTGTATCAAGTAACGGGAAAGCTTGAAAATGTTGGAGTTTTATTAAATAACATTGGTATTATTTATTTATCTAAGGGCCAAGAAAACAAAGCCCTATTTAATTTTATAAAATGTTTACAAATTCAAAAGAAATTTAAAGATCCTTCGATGGGGATTACGCTAACAAACATTGGTAATATTTACAATCACAAAGGTCAACTGAAAAAGGCTGAATGGTACTACATTAAAGCAAAAAATATTTTTCTGAAATTTTCAAATCCAAGAGGATTGGGTGAGTTGTATAACAATTCAGGGTTGTTGAGTTTCAAGAAAAATGAATTTGAACAAGCTAAAATTTATTTGAATTTAGCAATTAAAGAATTTAGCTCTATCAATGATAAATTCGGAATTTCGGATACTTATATTTATTTAGGGGATATTGAATTCAAACTAAAGCAATGGGATAAAGCTTTGGGTTTTTATTCAAAATCACTCTCTCTTTCAAAAGACTTAGGTATTCTAGATCAAATCAAAAACACAGAATATAAACTTTACGAAGTATTCGAAAATAAAAAAAATGAAAAAGAGGCACTTAATCATTATATTAAATTCAGTGAAGCAAAAGATAGTATTTTAAGCGAAGCAAATATTCGCAATACGGTACAAGCGGAAATGAATTACGAGTTTGATAAGAAAGAATTATATTTCAAAAAAGAACAAGAAAAAAAGGAATTCATCTACAAAGAAAAAATTAAGGATAATAAACAAATTTTCATTTTTGTTGTCATAGCTGTATTGTTAGCTTTTTCATTTTCAATTGTTATATATTATCGGAATCAAAAACACAAAACAACAAGTCTTAAATTAGAATTAGTTGAATATGAACAAAAAGCATTACACCTGCAAATGAACCCTCATTTCGTATTCAATTGTTTAGGTTCTATTTCAAGTTTTATTATCCAGAACAATACAGATCAAGCGATTAAATATTTATCTAAGTTTTCCAAATTGATGCGTTTGACTTTAGAGTTTTCTAAAGTCCCTTTGATTCCAATAGATAAAGAAATTGAAAGTTTAGAAAACTATTTAGCATTAGAACAATTACGTTTTAATCAAGGATTTAAATATTCGATTTCTAAAACTGAGGAGATCGAAGACGATGTAGCCCTTCCTTCCTTGTTACTTCAACCCTTTGTAGAAAACGCGATCATTCATGGTGTAGTACCAAAGAAGGGGAGTGGAATAATACAGATTCAATTTGATATTGATGAAGATCATCTAATCTGTCGTATTTCAGATAATGGAGTTGGTATTTATCAGTCGCAAAAAGAAAAGAAGAAATTAGTAAATGTACATAAATCAATGGCATTGAAAATCACTGAAAATAGATTGAAAATGATGGAAACGATTTTAAAAAAATCAACTTCATTAGTTATTTCAGAACTAAAAAATGAGTCCGGAAAAATTGAAGGTACAAGCATAATAGTAAAAATACCAATACAATATTTAGAAAAAAATTAACTAGAATGGTAAAAGCGATTATAATTGATGATGATGCTAATTTAAGAGTTGGTTTAAAAACCATGCTAACACGATATGCATCACAAATTGAAGTTGTTGCGGAGGCGGACAGTGTTTTTTCGGGGTTAAAAGTGATTGAAGAGAATCAAGCAGATGTTTTATTTTTAGACATCCAAATGGGGGATGGAACAGGCTTTGATATTTTAGATAAACTTAAGGCTAAAACTAATAAAATAAGTCAACAAATTGTTTTTATTACGGCATTTGAACAATATGCAATTAAAGCCTTTCGATTTAGCGCATTAGATTACCTCTTAAAACCTGTTGATCCAGAAGAACTTATTCAGGTTACTACTAAGATTTATGATGCTGTAAAAAATCAAAATCAAACATCTCACGTAGACGTTTTACTAGAAAGTATTAGAAATAAAAGCGAAGATTTAAGTCGTATTGTCCTTAATAATTCAGAAGGAATGCATATTCTTGAAGTAGAGGATATTATCCGTTGTGAAAGCGAAGATAACTATACGAAATTTTTTATTAATGGTACTAAACCTCTTATGATTTCCAAAACATTAAAGGAATACGATGAGTTACTTTCTGATACGGGTTTCTTAAGAGTACATCAGTCGCATCTTATAAATATTAAACACGTTGATATATTTTTAAAATCAGATTGTAAAGTAAGGATGAATGATGGTACTATCGTTCCTGTATCCCAAAGAAAAAAAGATAAATTTTTAGAAGCATTAAAATCCTTTAAATAGAAAAGAGGTTGCATTTGCAACCTCTTTTTATATATAAACACCGCATCTATCCTATCGAGTAGGGAAGAGTTGATGGAAAGGAGTTAGTTACCTAACTCCTGTAAATTACATCATTCCGCCCATTCCTCCAGGCATTCCTCCACCCATTGGTGGTAAGTTTTCTTCTGGTTGGTCAGTAATCACACACTCTGTAGTTAACAACATAGCAGCAATAGAAGCAGCGTTCTCAATTGCAATACGAGTAACTTTAGTTGGGTCGATTACTCCAGCAGCATATAAATCTTGGAAAACTTCAGTTCTAGCATTGTAACCGAAATCATCTTTACCTTCGCGTACTTTTTGTACGATTACTGCTCCTTCACCTCCGGCGTTTGCTACGATTTGACGTAATGGTTCTTCGATAGCTCTTTTTACGATAGCAATACCTGTAGTTTCGTCTTCGTTTTCTCCTTTTAGCGTTTCTAAAGATTCACCAGCGCGTATCAATGCAACACCTCCACCTGGTACGATACCTTCTTCCACAGCAGCTCTTGTTGCAGCCAATGCATCGTCAACACGGTCTTTTTTCTCTTTCATCTCAACTTCTGTTGCAGCACCTACATATAATACTGCTACACCTCCAGCTAATTTTGCTAAACGCTCTTGTAATTTTTCTTTATCGTAATCTGAAGTAGTTGATTCAATTTGCGCTTTGATTTGATTAACTCGTGCACTAATTGCTTCTTTGTTTCCAGCTCCATTTACGATTGTGGTATTGTCTTTATCGATTTCGATTTTTTCAGCAGTTCCTAACATGTCTAAAGTAGCTCCTTCTAAAGTCAACCCTTTCTCTTCAGAAATTACTTGTCCACCTGTTAAAATTGCGATATCTTCTAACATTGCTTTTCTTCTATCACCGAATCCTGGTGCTTTCACAGCAGCGATTTTCAACGAAGCACGAATTCTATTTACAACTAAAGTTGCTAAAGCTTCTCCGTCTAAATCTTCTGCAATAATCAATAATGATTTTCCTGATTGAACTACTGGTTCCAATACTGGAAGTAATTCTTTCATGTTAGAGATTTTTTTGTCGTAGATCAAGATGTAAGGATTATCCATTTCTACGATCATTTTCTCTGCATTTGTAACAAAATATGGTGATAAATATCCTCTATCAAATTGCATCCCTTCAACAGTTTTAACTTCCGTTTCAGTTCCTTTTGCTTCTTCAACTGTAATCACACCATCGTTGCCTACAACTTTCATTGCTTCAGCGATTAATGAACCAATTGTTTCATCGTTATTAGCTGAAATAGTTGCAATTTGTTTGATTTTATCATTTTCAGATCCTACTTCTTTTGAGAACCCTTTTAATGATTTAACTACGGCACTAACTGCTTTATCAATACCTCTTTTTAAATCCATTGGATTTGCACCAGAAGCAACACTTTTCATTCCTGAATTAATAATCGCTTGAGCTAAAACAGTAGCAGTAGTTGTTCCGTCACCCGCAATATCTGCAGTTTTAGAAGCTACTTCTTTTACCATTTGTGCACCCATGTTCTCTACTGCATCTGACAGTTCGATTTCTTTAGCAACTGAAACACCATCTTTAGTTACGTGTGGCGCGCCAAATTTTTTACCGATTACAACATTTCTACCCTTAGGTCCTAATGTTACTTTAACTGCATTTGCAAGAGTATCTACTCCTTTTTTTAATTTTTCTCTCGCTTCTACTTCGAAATGAATATCTTTTGCCATTTTTCTAAAAATTTTAAATTAACCTTCAATAACACCATAAATATCAGCTTCTTTCATAATCAAAAAAGATTTACCATCAATTTTGATTTCAGTCCCTGAATATTGTCCATACATAACCAAATTTCCAGTTTTTACTGTCATAGGCTCATCTTTTTTTCCTGTGCCTACCGCAATAACCGTTCCTTTCAATGGTTTTTCTTTTGCTGAATCTGGAATTATTATTCCGCTGATCGTTTTCTCTTCTGCTGCAGCCGGTTCAATTAAAACGCGGTCAGCTAAGGGTTTAAATGTTATAGACATAGATATTAAATTTTTAAAGTTCGGTTTAATCTTTACTAAAAATATGCCAAGGAATTTTCAAGACATTTTTTCAGTAAAAAAATCAATAAAAGTTAAAAAAAATGCCAGTATGTGACATACTGGCATTTTCTTAAAAAATGTTTTATTTATTGTGTTCCTCCTTGTTGAGTTTGTTCAGTCGGTTGTTGAACTTTTACTTTTTCGGGGGTTGATTTGATTGTTAAAATCACACTAATTACTACAATTACTATTGCTAAACCCCATGTAGTTTTATCAATAATATCATTCGTTTTTTGTACTCCTCCAATCTGGGTTGCTGCACCGAAATCGGATGACAAACCTCCTCCTTTAGGATTTTGAATAAATACAACAATGATCAATAAGATACTTGCTACAATAATTAAGAAAGTTAATAAACCTACCATGTTATTTTGAATTTAATTTATCGTTTAAATCTTTAATTTTTTGTACAAAGAAAGTCTTTTTTTCTGGAATTGTCAAACTTAATTGTTCGTAAGCTGAAATTGCTTTTGAAAAATTACCCTGCATTTCTAAAATTTTTGCTAATGTTTCTGTATAAACTAGTTTCTCGTCGTCCACGCTTTTAATGGCCTGTTTACTTGGACTATAAAATTCTTTTTTTGGTCTTGAAATCGTTGGATTAGTTGCTATGATGGTATCAATTAACTGATTTTTATCTAATTTTTCCTCTTTTTTACTTGATTTTAACCAACTTATAAAACTTTTTTGAGAATTATCAGTTGTTATAACGGTTTCTTCTTTTTTAGGGGTATGAGTTGAATTATCTTCTTCAACTAAATCATCTTCCAATTGAAATTGTATGGTTGGTTCAAAATCTTTAGAGAAAATAGTAGAAAATGCTTCTGCGGCAATTTGAGTGTTTAAATTAGTTGTATCTACATCTATGTGTTCTGTAACATCTATTTCTTCAACTGGTATAGGTATTTCAGATTGCTTATTCTCTAATTCGGTTACAATTTCTTCTTGTATTTCAACGACTTCTATTGTTTGTGCAAGAATTGGTGTTTCATATTCTTCTTCAATTACTGAAATTTCTGGTTCTTGTAAAAGATCTACAAGCTTATAACGATCTCTAATTTTGTAAGCTACACTTCCTAATTCTTCTTCAAAAGAAATAGGATCATATTTTTTAATTAATTGTAAATGGATTAAATGAAAGATTTCTGTGTAAGAATATTTGTTTTTCAACTCTCGAAACAAGGGTAAATCTTCTTTTTGCAAGAGATTTACATTTTTTATTTTTTCGTTTATAGCCTGTTGAAACATATTACCAGTTTGATAAAATCTTATTAATAACGTCTTGTACGATTTGTTGAGAAATTTGTTCGTTTAGTTCATTTTCAACCACCGAAAAATTATTATCAGTAGGATAGTCTGCAAAGCGTGTGCTACTTACCGTCATTTCTTGTTCTTTCGGACTTAATATCGTAATTTTTATGTTGCAAGTTACGGTTAATCTATTTTTTGCAACATTATCTCCTGCTTGAATGGCAACTGGTGATATAGTATAATTTGTTATTGCACCTTCCAAACGTACTTCTCCTGAATTAGGAGAGGTAGATAATTTTAAGCGAGTGTTATTTTGAATTCCATCTCTGATTTTATCCGATAAAAAACCTGAAAAATTGATTGGTGAGTTCGGTGCGTTATTTTCTAAATTTGATAAAGAGAAATGTTTCCATTCTGGTGGTAAAGATCCTGTATCATTAAATGAAATACTAGTTGGCCAACAAGAAGTCAACGAAATTAAAAGAACTATTATGGTTAGGAATCTCATGCCTGAATATTATATTCTTTAATTTTCCTGTATAACGTTCTTTCTGAAATTCCTAGTTCTTCTGCTGCGTTTCTTCTTTTTCCTCGATGTTTTTCTAACGCTTTTTTAATCAAATCTTTCTCTCTGTCTTCTAAAGATAAAGATTCTTCTACTTCAATATGATCGTGGAAATCTTGAACGGGTTCAATTGTAACACTTCCTACTACGGTTGGTTTTGGTGTATGTTCTGTTTTGTAATGTAATAAATGATTTGGATCGTTTACAGGAATGAGATCATTATACATTCTACTAATTACAGCTTCTTGATCTTGATTTAAATGGAAATTACCACCTTGTTGATTCATCAACTCATGTACTAATTTTTTCAAATCATTTAAATCATTTTTCATATCAAATAAAAACTTGTACATTAAGTCTCTTTCAGATATCGAATCTTCTGACTTTACAAGGGTTGGAAAAGTACTTTGTTCTTGAACTGGTAAATACGGTTGAAGTGTAATACTGTCAATCTCTCTTTTGTTCTCGATTACTGAAATCTGTTCTACTAAATTTTTTAACTGACGAATATTTCCTGACCAATGATAATTTTCGATAAGTTGCACTGCATCTTCGGTTAAACGAATTGCTGGCATTCTATATTTTTCAGCAAAATCATTTGCAAACTTTCTAAATAATAAATGTATATCTTCTTTACGTTGTCTTAATGGAGGCAATGTAATTGGCACTGTACTCAAACGATACAACAAATCCTCTCTGAATTTTCCAGATGCCACTGCTTTTTGCATATTTTCATTTGTTGCAGCAACAACACGTACATTTGTTTTTATGACTTTCGAAGAACCAACTCGTATAAATTCACCTGTTTCTAATACACGTAGTAAACGTACTTGTGTTTGCATAGGTAATTCCGCAACTTCATCTAAAAACAAGGTGCCACCATTAGCAACTTCAAAATATCCTTGTCTACTTCCACTTGCTCCTGTAAATGCTCCTTTTTCGTGACCAAATAATTCACTGTCAATCGTTCCTTCAGGTATAGCACCACAGTTTACAGCGATATATTCACCGTGTTTTCTTGAACTCAATTGATGAATAACTTGTGGAATAATCTCTTTACCTGTACCACTTTCTCCAGTGACAAGAATCGAAATATCCGTCGGAGCTACTTGAGCAGCAATTTCCAACGCTCTATTTAACATCGGCGAATTTCCGATGATACCAAATCGTTGTTTTATTTGTTGTAAATTCATCATAGTATAGCTTCTCCTAGCAAGGTTGCTGAAGTACAATCTGTGATTTTAACTTTTACGTAATTTCCTATTTCAATTGATGTTTTTGGAAAAACAACTTTTACATTACCCGAATTTCTTCCCACCTGATCTTGATCTGATCTACGAGATAAACCTTCGATTAATACATCTTGTATAGTGCCAATTAATTTTTTATGTGCTTTTAATGAATGTTCTTGTTGTAAATTGATAATTTCAGTAAGTCTAGCTCTTTTCACATCTTCGGGAATATCATCCTTAAATTTTCTTTCTGCTAATGTTTTCGGTCTTTCAGAATACATATACATGTAAGCGAAATCATATTCAACGATTTGCATTAAAGAAATAGTATCCTTGTGCTCTTCTTCTGTTTCACCACAAAATCCTGCGATAATATCTGTTGAAATTGCACATCCTGGTAAAATACGTTTTATTGCATCAATACGATCTAAATACCATTCTCTTGTATATCCTCTATTCATTCTATACAACATATCATTGTTTCCAGATTGAACAGGTAAATGTATTTGTTTTGCAATGTTTGGAAATTTTGCCATTACATGTAAAACTTCATCTGTCATATCTTTCGGATGCGAAGTGGAAAAACGAATACGTAACAAAGGATTGATTAACGCAACCATTTCCAGCAATTGAGCAAAATTAGTAGTTGGTTTAGTCTCATCTTTAATTTCACCTTTGCTTGACATGTTCCAACGGTAACTATCTACGTTTTGACCTAGTAAAGTAACTTCTCTATAACCTCTTTCGAATAAATTTATACACTCTTCAACTATCGTTTGAGGATCTCTTGAGCGCTCTCTACCTCTTGTAAAAGGTACCACACAGAATGAGCACATATTATCACACCCACGAGTAATACTTACAAAAGCACTAACCCCTGACTCATCCAAACGAATTGGGCTAATATCTGCATAGGTTTCTTCTCTAGACAATAATACATTTACAGCTTTTTGTCCACTTTCAACCTCTGTGATCAAATTTGGTAAATCACGATAAGCATCTGGTCCGGCAACAATATCAACTAATTTTTCTTCTTCTAATAAATTTTGTTTTAAACGTTCAGCCATACAACCTAGCACCCCTACAATGAGTCCCGGTTGTTTTTTCTTTCTCGTTTTGAAATCGCTTAAACGTACACGCACTTTTTGCTCTGCGTTTTCACGAATAGAACACGTATTTAACAAAATAACATCTGCTTCAGACTCATCTCTTGTAGTGGTAAAACCTTCTTTCGATAATATAGAAGCTACCACTTCACTATCTGAAAAATTCATAGCGCAGCCATAACTTTCAAGGTATAACTTTTTACCGTTACTGTTTTCGCCTTGAATCATTGTAGCTTCTCCTTGTTTTGTTTCGTCAATTACCTTGTTATTTCCTAAATCTATATTGTTCATTCGAATCATTTTTAAGATCTCAAAATTAATATAATTTCATTCTATGTCAAAATGTCAGTGGTATATCTTTTTAATTAATTAACATTTATTCGTGCGTATTTTTATTCGTTACTTTTAGGCCTTTTTCAAATTGCTGTTTGTTTTTTGAATTTAATTAAACTTAATTTGCATCACACTAATGCAATTTGAAAGTATAAAATGGCTAAAAATTTAGTAATCGTTGAGTCTCCTGCTAAAGCAAAAACAATAGAAGGATATTTAGGAAAAGATTTTGTTGTTAAATCTAGTTTTGGACATGTTAGAGATTTAGCATCCAAAGGCTTAGCAATTGATTTAGAAAATGATTTCAAACCTGCATATGAGGTTTCTTCAGATAAAAAAGCAATTGTTTCTGAATTGAAAAAACTAGCTAAAGAGTCTGAAGTGGTATGGCTAGCAACTGATGAGGACCGCGAAGGAGAAGCGATTTCTTGGCATTTGTATGAGACTTTAGCTTTACAAAAAAAAGAAACAAAAAGAATTACTTTCAACGAAATTACAAAGCCGGCAATCCTAAAAGCGATTGAAAATCCAAGAACAATCGATACTGATTTGGTGAATGCTCAACAAGCAAGAAGAGTATTAGATAGATTAGTAGGGTTTGAACTTTCTCCTGTCTTATGGAAAAAAGTGAGACCAAGTTTATCAGCAGGTAGAGTTCAATCGGTTGCTGTTCGTTTGATTGTTGAACGTGAAAAAGAAATTAATCATTTTATATCGGAATCATATTTCAAAGTACAAGCTTTATTTTTAAAGTCTAAAGATAAAATCAAGGCTGAAGTAGTGAAGCATTTTGGAACTGTTGAAGAAACAAACTCTTTCTTGGAAAAATGTAGGACTACTGATTTTCAAGTGCTAGACGTACAAACAAAACCTGCTCAAAAGTCTCCTGCAGCTCCGTTTACAACTTCGACGTTACAACAAGAGGCAAGTTTAAAACTAGGTTTTTCTGTTTCAAGGACTATGTCTGTAGCTCAGAAATTATATGAATCAGGGAAAATTACTTACATGAGAACTGATTCAGTGAATTTTTCTCAAGCTGCTTTAGATGCATCAAAAAATGAAATTACTAAAAATTGGGGACCTGAGTATTCAAATCCTACTAGATATAAAACGAAAAGTGCTGGAGCCCAAGAAGCCCACGAAGCAATTCGACCTACTGATTTTTCTTTGCATTACACCACAGGAGAATCAGATGAAGTAAAATTATATGACTTAATCTGGAAAAGATCAATTGCTTCACAAATGAGTCATGCAAAATTAGAGAGAACAACAATCAAAATTGGTAACGAATCACTTCCTGAGATTTTCCAAGCTAAAGGAGAGGTAATAAAGTTTGACGGGTTCTTAAAAGTTTATCTTGCTGCTAAACTTGAAGAGGAAGATGATGAAAACGAAGGAGAAGATGTATTGCTTCCTGCGGTTAATGTTGGTGAGTCATTGAAATATGAAAACATTAAGGCTACGGAACGTTTTTCAAGACCTGCCCCTAGATATGTTGAAGCATCTTTAGTGAAAAAATTAGAGGAGTTAGGTATTGGTAGGCCTTCTACATATGCTCCAACAATCTCGACGATTCAAAAAAGAGGGTACGTAGAGAAAAAAGAACGTGAAGGTGAAACAAGAGAATATAAAGTATTGGAATTGAAATCTGGGAATATTTCGAGTGAAGTAAAAACTGAAATAACCGGAAAGGAAAAAAATAAATTATTCCCTACAGATATTGGTATAGTGGTGACTGACTTTTTATGTTCGCATTTCGAACGTATCATGGATTATAATTTTACTGCAAATGTCGAATCTCAATTTGATGAAATTGCTCAAGGTAAAATTCAATGGACTTCTATGATGCATGATTTTTACAATCCTTTTCATGAAAATGTTACCAATACATTAGAGCATTCTGACAGAGCAACAGGGGAGCGAGAATTAGGTCATCATCCAGAAAATGGGAAAAGGATAATTGTACGTATTGGTAGATTTGGACCTATGGTTCAAATTGGAGATGAAAAAGAAGATGGAGAAAAACCCGCTTTTGCTTCATTAAGATCAGACCAATCTATTAATTCAATTACTCTTGAACAAGCTTTAGATTTATTTAAACTTCCAAGAACATTGGGAGAGTTTGAAGATTTAGTTGTTAAAGCAAATGTAGGACGTTTTGGTCCTTACATACAGCATGGAAAAGCGTTCGTTTCGATAAAGAAAGAAGATGATCCGATGACTATTACTCTTGAAAGAGCCATTGAATTGATCGAACAAAAAAGAATTGACGATCAAAATAAAATCTTAAAAACATTTGTTGAGAATTCAGAGATTCAAATTTTAAATGGTCGTTGGGGTGCTTATATCAAGTTAGGAAAAGACAATTATAAAATTCCTAAAGGTACAGAATGGGAAAAACTTGAGTTTGCTGATTGTTTGACTTTGATTGAAGAACAAAAAAGTCAACCTAAAAAATCCTTCAGAAAATCTAGTAAAAAATAACCTTGTTTCAAATGAAAGATATTTCTTTTTACTTCAAACCGGTAGATGATTTTTATTTTAATAATGAATCCATTGGAAATACAATAGAAACTTATTTGGAAGGTGTTTTTCCTGAGATTGAAAAAAATTCAGTAGCAATTTTTTACTGCCCAGAATTTAGAAACACTCAAGCTTCAATCGAAAAAAAATCTTCATCTTTTCGTTCCTATTTATATAACCTTTACCATGGTTTAAATTGGAATAAAAAAATTTACGACTTAGGAGATTTTATTTTAGGAGAAACAATTGAAGATACTTATTATGGTATAAGAAATATTACAGCAGAATTAATAAAGAATGATATAATCCCAATCATGGTTGGTGGTTCACAAGATCTGATTTATCCAATGTATTTAGGTTATTCGGATTTAGAACAAATAGTGAACTTTGTATCCATAGATCATAAGTTCGATTTTGGAAATTCTGAAGGGAAATTGACAAGTAATTCTTTTTTAGGAAAATTACTAACAAGTGAACCTTGTAATCTTTTCAATTATAGCGTTATTGGACTACAAGCTCCATTTTTAAAAAATTCAGAAATAGATCTCTTCGAAAAGTTATATTTTGATGCGCTTAGATTAGGTGAGTTTAATAATAATTTTAAAAAAGCAGAACCTCTAATCAGAAATTGTGATTTACTTAATATTGACTTATCTTCAATTAGATCTTCAGATTTTTCGAACACGAATGATAATCCAAATGGTTTTTATGCCGAGCAAATTTGTCAAATAGCACGTTATGCTGGAATAAGTGATAAACTTACTTCGTTTGCTTTACTAAATTATTTTCCTTCAAATTTTACTAAAAACAATGATCATTTACTGGCTCAAATTATTTGGTATTTTATTGACGGTGTGAATGATCGTAAAGGAGATTTTCCAGTTTGTGCTAAAACGGAATACACAAAATTTACTGTTCATTTAGATTCTTTTGAAGAAGTAGTTTTTTATAAGAGTAATAAGTCTGAAAGGTGGTGGTTAGAAGTACCACATCCTTCAACTATTCATTCTAAATATAAAAGGCATCATTTAGTACCTTGTAATCTTGAAGATTATGATTTAGCTCTTAAAAATGAATTGCCTGATCTTTGGTGGAAAACATATCAAAAATTGAAATAATTTTCACATCATATTGTTGAAAACATAAGTTTGATTTTAAAAAATCAAAATATTTAATTAATTTAGCTTTTTGTATTATTTTGTAAATTAAAATTAGTAAATGTATATTGTTGGTAATTAATGAGTAAAATTTATCTATATATTTTTAGTTTAAGTTTCTCTTTTGTCTTATTTAGTCAACAAGAGCCACTTGTTACCAACTTTATGTTTAATAAGTTAAATTATAATCCAGGTGCTACTGGAATTGATGATGGTATTAGCGCAACGTTAATTTACCGAAATCAATGGGATAAAGTTGTAGGTGCGCCTAATACAACTTTTTTCAATATCGATGCAAACTTAAATAAAGTTTTTTACGGCAATTACGGACTTACATTTATGAATGATGTAATTGGTAATTTTCGCCAAAATAACCTTTTATTTAATTTTGGAGCTCCTTTTCAAATTAAAGAGGCAGGTTATTTAAACTTTGGTATAGGTTTGGGTTATGTTAATTTGTCTCTTGATCCTAATTGGATTACACCTTCTGGAAATACAAACGATCCGACTTTACCTAAAAGTGGTTCAGGATCAAATTTTTATGCTAACTTCGGTCTAGTCTGGAAAAGCTTTAAAGGGTATTACGTTGGTTTTTCATCATCTTATTTAAATACACCCACTATTAGGGATCTTAACATGCATTTTGTTAGACATTATTTCTTTTTAACAGGACACAGGTTTAAAAATTTAATCGGGCCTAATAAAGATTTAGAATTACAAACTATAGTAAGAACTGAGTTGATCAAAACTTCTGCAGATTTAAATTTTAAATATTATCATGCTAATTTATTTTATGCAGGCCTTACTTACAGGACTTTTGAATCAGTCGCTTTTTTAGCGGGATTTTATCCGATTAAGAACTTTACTTTAGGTTATTCTTATGATCTTACAATTAATGGTTTGAGTCCTGTTTCGAATGGTACTCATGAATTAGTTGCAAGATATAGATATGTAATACCTGATCCACCATTGGAAAGAACTAAACATCCAAGGTGGTTGTAAATTAAAAAATAAATTATCACTTTTGTAACCATTTTAAGAAAATTTCGTTATATCACTAAATACAATTGATCCTGTAGTTAATGTTAAATGATATTCGAAACTTAAAAATTAATTATGATGAATAAATTACTTCTCTTAGGTTTCATTGGGCTACTAATAGCCTCTTGTAGTACAAGAACTGGACACGTAACAGGTGTACTAAACAGACCAATCTATCAACCCGAAGTGCCACTAGGGATGGTTTATATTAAAAGTGGAGCTTTTAATATGGGTGAGAATGATCAAGATGTTCCTTTTTTGCATCAAACAAGAGCTAAAACAGCTTCTGTACAAGCATTTTATATGGATCAAACTGAGGTTACCAACAATGAGTACCGACAATTCGTGGAACATGTGAAGGATTCTATCGCTAGGGAAAAAATTTACACTAAATGGGAAGATGAGGCTTCAAGTGATTTCATTAATTATCAAGAAAGATATTTTGATGAAGAAGGTGGAGAAGGCTTTGTAGATTTTGATCCCTCTCTTAAAGATAAATACAGACCAACTGCTGAATCAAATCCAAACGGTAACTTAACCCCATTCTTTACTCTAAATTGGGATAAAAAATTCGACTATAATCAAGAAGAATTTGTACCACTTTTGGCAGATATGTATTACCCAAGTGCGGAAAGATTTTATAGAAAAAGAGAAATTGACACAAGAAAATTATTGTATAGATATTGGTGGATGGATCTAAAAGAGGCTGCTAAAAGAGGTGGTAGACCTAATTTAATTCCTGATGGTGTTGATGGTAAAGGGGTAAAAGTGATCGATGATCATAGAAAGTTACCGCACAATAATAAATTGTTTTCTGGTGAGCCTTCTGGACAAGACTTAGACTTAGGTCATGCTAACAAAAAAGGACAAAATAATGCTATAAGAGGTCACGTAAACAGACAAAGATTTATTATCGAAGAGGTCATTAATGTATACCCTGATACTTTATGTTGGGTAAGAGACTTTACTTACGCTTTTCATGATCCGATGACTAACATGTATTTTCATCACCCAGCATATGATAATTACCCTGTTGTTGGTGTAACTTGGCAACAAGCTAGAGCTTATTCTAATTGGAGATCATGGTTATTGAATTCTTGGTTAGTAGAAACTGGAGATTTATTTATTAACGACTTTAGACTTCCTACAGAAACAGAATGGGAGAGAGCAGCAAGAGGTGATTTGGATAATGCACAATTCCCTTGGGGAGGTCCATATACCAGAAATGCTTATGGTTGTTTCTTGGTTAACTTTAAACCTATGAGAGGTCGATATGCAGAAGATGGTGGGTTCCATACAGTTAAAGTGTTTTCTTATCAACCTAATGGTTTTGGATTATATTGTATGGCCGGTAATGTTTCTGAATGGTGTGAGACTGCATTTGATGAGTCAGTTTACGAATTTTCAAATGATATCAACTCTGATTACAGATATGATGCTTTAGATTGGGATGCGATTACTTACAAAAGAAAAGTAATTAGAGGAGGTTCTTGGAAAGATATAGGTTATTACTGTATGACTTCTACTAGAACGTACGAATATCAAGATACAGCTAAATCTTATATCGGTTTTAGAAACGTTGTTACTCACATGGGTAGAGGTGGTGATGACATCGCTAATGAAGGTAGCGAAGAGTTAATTAATGAGATTGAATTAAAATAAAAAAACCTGTAGTTAATAAATTTGTTAAATTTTAAAAATAGATAGTTATGAAGATTTTTGGAATGGTCCCAGGTAGTCACAAGTGGAAAATGTTTATGAAATATTTCTACGGTTATGGTGCGGCAGTAGTGGTTTTAGGTGCTCTTTTCAAGATCATGCACTGGCCAGGAGCATCTATCATGCTTGTGACTGGTTTATTGGTTGAAGTAGCTATTTTCGTAATGTCTTCATTTGAACCTCTTCCACATGAATATCACTGGGATTTAGTATATCCAGAACTTGCTCAAGTACATGACATAGGTCATGGTGAAGAAGATCATGCACACGAAGAAGAAAAGGAGGAAGAAGGTCATGAAGAGGCGGTATTAACAAATGCTCAGACTGTATATGTTAAAAATGAAGGTATTACTCAACATTTAGATAAAATGTTGGAAGAAGCAAAAATAGACTCTGAATTGCTTGAAAGTTTAGCCTCTGGGATGCGTTCTCTAGGTGAAAATGCTTCCTCTTTACAAGGTATTTCTTCCGCAGTTGCTGCTACAGATAATTATGTTTCTAGTTTACAAACTGCATCTGACAAGATTGCAACTTTATCTGATGCCTACGAAAGAGCTTCATTAACACTTACTGGTTTAACTTCTACTTCAGAGGAGGGTGAATCTTTTGGTGAACAAATGCAAAAAGTATCAAGAAATTTAGCTGCTCTAAACAATGTTTATGAGCTACAATTAAAAGGTTCATCTGCTCACTTAGAAGCTACTGAAAAATTCCAAGGTCAAGTAACTGAGATGATGCAAAATTTATCCGATTCGGCAGAAGATACAAGACTTTATAAAGAAAATATGGCAACGCTTACACGTAATTTAAGTGATTTAAATCAAGTGTATGGTAACATGCTAAAAGCAATGACTATTACTAGAGATTAATATTTACAACTAATTAAATAAAATATTGAATCATGGGTGGTGGTAATGAAACTCCAAGGCAAAAAATGGTAGGTATGATGTACCTAGTATTAACTGCTCTTCTAGCTTTGAACGTATCTAAAGCTGTATTAGAGGCTTTCGTAGCAATTGAAGAAAACATTCAGGTTGCTAATGAAAATGAATTTGCTCGAGGCGAAGAGAAAAAGGGACAGCTCGAGGAGGTAGCTAAAGCTGGAGAGAGTCCTCAAGTGAGAGATAAAGCTAAAGCTTTCATGAAAGAGGTTGATAAGATCGAAGCAATGTCTGCTGAAATGATTCAATTTTTTGATGAGTGTAAGCTTGAAATCATGATTGCTTGTCAGGAGCTTGTTACAAAAGATGGAAAAAATGCTCCTGGTGTTACTGAGCATGAGGGGTTGATTACTAAACCTTATGACAAAGCCAAATCACCTTGCAAACCAATAAGAATGAATCTTGCTCATTGCCAAGGTATGGATAAGTATGACGAACCTATGTTTGTAATGGGAATTAGTGAAAGCGTAAAGGATCCTCAGAAAAAAGGTAAAGAACTCTGGGAAAAATACAACAAATTTAGAAATGATTTAACTGATTTAGTGGTTAAAAGTGCATCAACTTCTGAAAAACCATATTCTGTTAAGTGTAAAGATATTGTTGAATTTAAAGATGTTGAAGATTTAGGAAAGAAAGTTGATGCTATGTTTAAAACAGGCAAATTACCAACTGATGAGTATGATGAAATTAAAAAAATCTACATGGCTCTATGTAAAAATGAAAAATATGAAGTACATGAAGAACCTGGTGTTCATTGGGTTGGCAAGACATGGGATCATAACCCTCAGGTTGCTGGTTTAGCATCATTATCTGCTCTTCAAAAAGAAATTTTAACTGCTCGAGCTGATGCAATTTCATTGATCAGATCTAGAGTAGGTGGAGGTGATTATTCTTTTAATAAAGTAATGTCTCTTGCAACAGGTCCTCTAATTGCTAACAGTGGTGATGAAGTTGAATTAAAGGTATTAATGGCTGCCTTTGATTCTGATAAGCAACCTGAAGTTACTGTTTCTGGTGGTAAAGTAAAAGAAACTAAAGATGGTGCTGCAACTGTAGTTGCAAATGTTAGTGGTTCTGGTGAAATGAAATTAACTGGTACTGTATCAATTGCTAAAAAAGATGGTTCTAAGAAAACTGAGAATTGGGAACATACAATTAAAATTATGAAACCTGAGGGAACTGTTTCTTTGCCAGATATGCAAGTATTATATAGAGGTTATGCAAATAAAGTTGTTGGAGTTGCTTCTGGTTATGATCAAACAATATTAAACGCTGGACCTGGTTTGACATTAACTAAGTCTGGAAATATTTGGATTGCCTCGCCTTCTAATGGTCCTAAAACTGTTGATATTAGTATTTCTGGTAAAAGCTCAGTAAATGATAAAACGGTTTCTTTAGGTAAATTTACCTTCAAAGTGAAACCTTTACCACCTGCTGCAATTTATTTTGCTGGAAAAGGAACTGGTGAATCTGCACCTAAATCTGCAAAAGGTTTATCAGCTAAATTCCCGCCTTCTGTTGATTTGACAGGTATAAACTTCAAAGTATTGAACTGGAAAATGGATTTTAAAGGTCGTCAAGTTAAAGGACAAGGTGATCTTATAGATGCAGCAGCTTCTGCCTTATTAGCACAAGCTAAACCTGGTGATGTTGTAACTTTTATAGTTCAATACACAGATGGAAAATCACCTGCTCAATATGGTGCTTGTTCTGTTACTTTAAATTAAAATTATTATATAATGAAAAAGATAGTTTTTTGCTTACTTTCTTTAGTTTTCTCTTTTGGATTAAGCGCGCAAAGTGTTGATGGTGGACCTCTGAATATACCTGTAGATGGTATAGTTGATGGTATTTACATCCAAGAACATATTCCTACTAAACGTTTAGTTCCTTATGAATTTGTCAGAGAGGCAGATGTTATGTTTCAAAAAAGAGTATGGAGGTATATTGATTTAAGAGAGAAAATAAATCATCCACTTTATTTTCCTATGGATGAAATTTCTGATGGTCCTGCTGGTTGGGTGAGAAACACGAACCGATGGTCCCTTTGGACAGTAATTAGACATCATGTTTTAAAAGGAGATATCATCATGTACCAACCTGAAAATCCTAATGCTTTAGGTACTTTTGATGGTGATTTGTTCAAATACCCTGTATTTCCTGCTGCTGGTAAAAATTATGATACTGATTCTATTTTCAAGGAAAAAGCTCAGTTTTTAATGGCTATCAAAAAGGAACGTATGGATGCAAATGGTCAGCCAATGGTTAAAACTGACCCTATAACAGGTGAACCTATTTTACGTATGAATCCTGCCACAGGTGTAGAAGAACAGATCCCTGAAGACCCTTTATTATTTTGGTATAAATCAAAAGATATAGTAGAATACAGAATTAAAGAAGATTGGTTTTTTGATAAAGAACGTTCTCAATTTGATGTTAGAATATTAGGAATATGCCCAGTTGTATATGATGGTGAAATCGATGCTAAAGGAGAATTAACTTTAGTTAAAGGTAAAAAAGAGCTTTTTTGGTTGTATTTTCCTCATTGTAGATTTTATTTTGTGAATTACAATGTTTACAATCCAAAAAATGATGCAAATTGGATGAGTTTTGATGATTTGTTTCAAAAAAGAATGTTTAATAGTACAGTATATAAGCAAAGTAATATTTTTGATAGATCTCTAGATTCATACAAATCAGGTGTTGAAGCACTTTATGAATCTCAACGAATCACTGAAGAACTAAGAAATTTCGAACATGATTTGTGGCATTTTTAATTAGTTTTAAAACATAAAATTGAAAAGACTGTGTATATTTGTACACAGTCTTTTTTTATGGCACAAGATATTAAAGTTACTATCATTGATAGAGAAGGTGTAGAACATGTTTTGGATGCACCAACAGATATGAATCTGAACATTATGGAGCTTTGTAAATCCTATGATTTACCTGTAAAAGGTGAATGTGGTGGTATGGCTATGTGTGCAACCTGCCAATGTTATTTGGAGTCTGATACTAATTTACAAGAGCAGTCAGATGCAGAATTAGATATGTTAGATCAAGCTTTTTTTGTTAAACCTAACTCAAGATTAGGTTGTCAAATACAAATTGATGAGTCAATTGATGGTATAGTACTTCGTTTAGCTCCTGAAGTTGATTAATTAACTTATTAATTCTACAGGGATTTTACATACAGGTATAGGAATCATTTTATGCCTGTTTTGTTTATTTAGTTTTTTATAAATAGATAAAACTTCTTTTTCTCTTGATGTTAACTCTAAGTTTGAATTAGAATCAATATATCTCATGGCCCATTCTAATTCTGGGTAACTTGCTCCCATTTGATTTTCATCATTTCTACCTTCTTCATCCCATAATCCATCTGTCGGTTCAGCATTTAATATTTCTTCTATCACATTTAATTCTTTAGCTAATTCTCCAACTTGAGTTTTTGTTAAATCAGCTATAGGACTTATATCAACACCGCCATCACCATATTTTGTGTAAAAACCAACTCCAAAGTCTTCAATTTTATTGCCTGTACCAGCTACAAGTAGTCCATTTGCTTGTCCAATAGCATATAATGTTGTCATACGTAATCTCGATCTACTATTTGCCATTGCAAGTTTGTTTTCAAAAGTTTGCATTGGTACAGATTTTTCAAATACCTCAAATGTTTGAGTTAAATCAATATCTAATGATGTTACATTTTGATAGGTGTTTTCTAGAAACGCTATATGTTTTAGAGCTCTATGATATTCTTTATTACTTTGTCGAATTGGCATTGAAACAACAAGAACATTTTTGCCTGTAAGTGCACATAACGTTGATGTTAATGCGGAGTCAATACCACCTGATATACCAATAATAAATCCATTTTGTTTTGATTCATCACAATATGAATTTAGCCAATTTGTAATATGATCGATTATTTCTTTATTTTTCATATTAAAATAAAAAAGAGATTTTGAACGATAATTGGTTTCTAGTATTATTAAATGTTTTATAAATAATATTATTATTTTCTTTTATATATAGGGTTTTGTGCTTATCAACATCACCGATAATTGCATCATTTCTTTGAAGATTAGTTATTCCATAAAAATAACCTAATTCGAATTGAATCGTCGAACTGCCTGAATAATTCCATTCTGTACCACCTGTAATTCCAATACTACCGGAATAAAATGCTAAATCTTTTGAAATTTTCATTTTATCATTTATGTTATTTTTAACGTCTATATCAGTAACGAATTCTTTAAGTATAAAGTTGTGTCTCATTCCGAATTTTGCAAAGTATCTGTTATAACCAATAAAATCAGTTTTGAAAATAAACATCGTTGGGATAGATAAGAAAATTGGTTTTTGTTTTCTTTCTAACAAGGTGAATTGTTTATAAGTTTCTAGATTGTTTTTGTCTGATTTAGAGTATATTATATTTTCTTTGTAATCATAAAATATAGAATCTTGAAATTGATATTTCATAGTACTAAAATCGAATTCAATTCCTGCATTAAAACCTAAATTTCGATTAAAGTTTTTAATCAAATCCATTCCAATTGTAAAATCGTATCCGGGATTATTAGCTTTTACAATTTTCGATTCTGATTTATTTATGTTTAAGCTAGAACCTAAAACTATTCCCATTTGAATTTTTTTATCTTCGATTTGTTGAGCTTGATAGTTTATGCAGTTCAAGATTGAAAAAAGTAAAAATATGTGTTTATACATTTAGCTTAATATTGTTTAATTAATAACTAATTTTGTTACAATATTAATTATTAATAATGATTAGAAAAAGTATTTTAATAATTGCTTCTCTACTACTTTTCGTTACTTCATGTTCGGATAATAGATGGAAGATTGAAGACTCTAATGAATTAAAAAAGAACAAAATCATTTATATTGATTTTGATCAAGCTTTATTTAAATTTAATAAGCTTAATCTTGAAGCAAGTATTTTAAAAAATTACGACCAAAATGAAATGTTAGGCTATCTTTTTTTACATTGTTTAAGTCTTGGTGACCCTAATGATTCACTTTTTTTTACCAGCGTAGAATTATTTAGAGCTGACCCTTATATTCAGTTATTAGAAAATGAAATTGATAATACTTTGAGGTCAAAATTATCAGGTTATGAAAGCAATCTGAATGATAAATTTAATAGACTTTCTTTTTTTATTAAAAATAAGCCTATACCTAAAAGAATTTATTGGTTAAATACTCTTTTTGCGAGCAGTGTTTTTTGCAGTGAGAATGAAGTAGGAGTCGGTTTAGAAAGATATTTAGGGCCTATGAAAAAGGTTATAAATAAATTACCTTCTGAACAATTTTTTCAATGGATGAAAGACGGTATGAAGGCTGAATATTTAGAAAGAGATATACTAGTGAATTGGATATTTACTCATTATGTTCCAGAAACTGAAGAATCATTAATTCAAAAGATGATTCAATGGGGTAAAGTATATTATATCTTACATGCAATTTATCCTGATTTACCTCTTCATTATGTGTTAAGATATCAGAAAGAAAAGTATGAATGGACTGAAAAAAATGAAGAGCAAATTTGGAAATATTTAGTTTCTCAATCTTTAGTTTTTTCAAAAAATGAAAGAGATATTTCTAATTTTATTAATGATGGTCCTTTCACTCCTGGGCTTCCTGAAAAAGGTCCAGATAGATTGGGACAATTTATTGGTTTTAAAATGGTTTACAATTATATGGATAATCATACCAAAAAGTCATTAGAAGATTTAGTTAATACCCCTTACAATTCAATTTTACAAGAATATCAAATTGATTAATTTATGGAAAAAGAAATAGTAAAAACTTCTGAAATCAGAGTTAATGTTGGTTTAAATGAAAATCATGTCCCTTTAAGAATGAAGTGGAGTGCTACAGATGGTAATGTTGATAATCAGGATACTAAAGCGATGTTTTTAGCGATGTGGGATGATGAAAAAAAACAAACTTTGAAAATTGATTTATGGACGGATCAAATGACTGTCGAAGAAATGAAATTTTTCTTCCATCAAACGTTATTGACTATGGCAGATACTTTTGAAAAAGCAACGGGTGAAACTTTGATTTGTGAGGATCTAAGAGACTATTGTTATCATTTTGCTGAAAAAATGAATGTTTTACCTGAATAAATTTTTTTATTGGTTATTGAATAATAATTCCATCATTATCGGTGGGATTATTTTTTTTCTTTGCATTTCTTTTATTTACTTATCTTTTTTTATTCATCCTTCTGGTGATGATTATACCTATGCCTTTTTAGAATTAAAGTCTCCTTTCTTTAGTGCATATTTGGATGAATACTTCTTATGGAATGGAAGATACTTCTCTAATTTTTTTGTTCTTAAGAACCCATTAACATTTGGTTTTAATAATGTTCGTTTATACAGGGTCTTTGTAATACTTATTCAATTAAGTTTATTTATTTCTATTTATTTCTCACTCTCAAAGTTTAGTTTATATTTTTCAAAACAGCAGAGATTATTATTTGCTGGTTTTTTGTTTTTATCATATTTGTTACTTATTCCAGCGTTAAATGAAGGTTTTTATTGGTATACAGGTATGGTTACATATCAACTAGCCATCATATTTTTTTTAATATATATACATTTTTACTTTCATAAATCTTTCTATTTAAGAACATTGATTTTAATATTTCTTCAAGTAATGTTAATTGGATTTAATGAAGTTTCGATGCTATATCTAATTTGTTTTCAGTTTATTTATTTAGTATTCACTGCTAAGAATTTTAAAATTGATAATTATATCTTATTTATTACTTCTGTTTCATTTTCATTTATTGTCTTTATGTCTCCGGGTAATTCCGTTCGAGCTTCCTATTTTGAAGGAGTTTCCCATCAATTTTTTCATTCTTTATTAATGTCTATATTACAAGGGATTAGGTTTTTTATAAAGCTCAATGAAGGTTTTTTTTTATTTTTTACGGCCATTATATTTTATAATTTTTTACCGAATATTAAGTTATTTATTGATAATTATCGAACGAAAAGAAATCTTTTTATGATTCCAACTTTAATATTCGTTATTCTTTTTATAAGCATTTTTCCTGCATATTGGACAACTGGAATTATGGGGCAACATAGAACCGTTAATTTTGCTTTTTTTATATGTATTCCTTTGTTGTTTTTTTGGTTTTTACTTATAATCAATCGATTTGAATCTTTTTTTATTATATTATTCAATAAGATTAAAATCTTTATTGTATTTGGTTTTATATTTTCAATCTCTTTAACTAGAAATCTACAAGGTGTTTTTGAAGACTTTTCAAACGATAAACATTTGAAATTTAATCAGCAAAATCATTTGAGATATACTAGTTTGAATAATCAGATGAATCAAAAAAATAAGGATGTGTATTTAAAAAAATTAAAAACTCATCCTTTTTCAATTTCAATTTATGATTTAAGTCCAGACCCAAATCACTTATCAAATATTGGTTATCAAAGGTATTGGAAATTGAAAGGCAAAGTATATCTTATTCCTTAATAATATTCATTTCTTGTATTAAATTTTTTGCTCCGGCGTATACATCAATTACCCAAAGTACATAACGAATATCACATACAACATTTCTGCAACGACCAGGGTCAAACATATAATCACTCATCGTACTTTCCCATGTCCTATCAAAATTAATTCCTATCAACTCTCCATTTTCATTTATCACAGGTGATCCTGAGTTTCCACCAGTTGTATGATTAGAAGCGGTAAAACACACCCATAACTCCCCGTCCTGACCATAATTTCCAAATTCTTTTTTGTTATATAATTCATACATTCTAGGAAGTAATTCAAAATCGGGATTTCCTGTTTTATTTTTTTCAATGATTCCATCAATAGTTGAATGGGCTTGATAAACCATACCGTCTTTAGGTGTTGAGCCTTCTATTTTGCCATAGGTTATTCGTAAAGTACTATTTGCATCTGGCCAATGTTTGTCGTTTGGAAACATTTTTTGTTTACCGTCTACGTATTCTTTAAGTAGTTCTTCCATATTTAATTGAAATTCTTGAAATTTTGGAATAATTTGGCCTCTATAGTAATTTATTAACGTAAAATATAACTTAAATCCTGGGTCTTTTTTAAGCTTTTTTAATGATTTTGAATTTAAATTCGAATAAAAATTCATCATTTTTTCTTTACTGGTTAGAATAGATTTTGAGTAAATTTTACTAGACCAATCTTCTGTAGTTAATTTGAGTATATCATTTGGAATTTTATTATTCATGTGTGTTATAAATTCCTTGTGTAGAAAATTAAATAATGATTGGTCTAATTCTATAGAATAATCTTTAAAAAATTTATCTAGTCCTTTTTTATTTCGTTCAATTTTTGATTTAAGTTCACCTGATTTTTCGAGGGTTTGGTAATTATTTAGTATTTCAACCAACGCCTTTGCCTGCTTAAATATTTCAGGACCATAAAATAGATATTCAGCATAGATCGAATTAGCAAATTCTATATCTTTATTTTGATCATAAAGTAAATTCATTCTTTCAATAATATTACCATATCGGTTATTCCATTCATCATTCGATTTTGCTCTTTCTATGTATTTAGTTTCATAATTTTCCTTTATACTAATAGCTTTCAATTCTTTTAATCCCTGAATTTGACCGATCCATTTTTTATATGAATTTGCAATACTTGCTTGTTTAGCAGCATATTTTATTCTAATGGCATCACTTGCACGCATTCTTGAGTCTATGACTGACAATGTTTTTTCGCGCATACTTATTTGTGCCGGTCTAATTTTTTCAACAATGTATTTTAATTGACTTGAAACTAAATGTTGTTCTGTAAAACCAGGGAAACCATAAACCATTGTAAAATCTCCATTTTGTTTCTTTCCTGCATCTATAGTTAAGGAATGTAATGGTTTGTAAGGAACGTTATCTTTTGAGTAGGGTGCAGGTTTGTTATTTGGTCCTACATAAATTCTAAATATTGAAAAGTCACCTGTATGTCTTGGCCAAACCCAATTATCAGTATCGCCCCCAAATTTTCCAATTGAATTAGGAGGAGTACCCACTAAACGTACATCTTGAAAAACTTCAGAGGTCATACAATAGTAACTATTACCGTAATCGAAATCCTGAATATCAATTTTATAATCGTTATTTGTTGTTTTGTCTTTCGTAATTTTTTCTATGTTTTCCGCTATTTTTTGAAATTTTTCCAATCTTCCTAAACCTTCAGTCCCAAATAAAACCATTTTAGTTACGTCTTCAATACTAACAATTCTAGAGGCAGTTAGCCCAGGATTTGCTAGTTCTTCGCTAAAATTAGTTGCCCAGAATCCGTTTTTTAAATAATCTTTTTCAATGGATGAGTGCTGTTGTATTTGTGAGTAACCACAATGATGATTGGTTAAAATCAATCCTTGATTTGAAATAATTTCCGCAGTACAACCACCTCCAAAATGGATTACAGCATCTTTTAAACTTGAATGATTGATACTATATATTTGATCTGGGGTTAATTTCATTCCCTTTGCTTTCATATCTGATTGAAAAGCTTCAATTAAAGAGGGAATTAGCATACCTTCTTCAGCATAACTGAAAATGGTTAAAAAATAAATCGAGAAGAATAAACTTAATTTTTTCATTTTGAAATTTTACAAGTGTAACAAAAATAATGTTTTTTATTCCAAACTGATATTTTGTATCCAGTTCATTTTTTTGCACTTTTGTTTAATGTTTGATGCATTTGTAAGTTAATAATAAATGAAGTTTTTTGATTTGGCTTTCCGGTTAGGGTTTGTTTTTGGTGTTTTTAGTTTTATTTGGGGAATTATACGTTTGGCAATCTCATTTTTTAGAATTAATGGGGGTGATAAAACTTTAGTTGAGGAGTATTCCTTGAAGTTGATTCAGTATTTTTTTTTAACAGATGTAACTTTTATGTTTTGTGTTCAAGACACAACTGAAATTAAAATTCTATATAACGAATTAATCGTTTCTATTTCTTTTTTATTGATGTATTTCATTGGAAAACTTCAACGTAGGCAAAAGAGTATGGTCGTTATGAAAGGTTTTGGAACTTCATTTAATGGATTAAAACCTAAATTTGATTTCAATGCAGAAATTGGAGTTATCATTTTTTCGATTGCTTCTTTTTTAATTTTCTCATTTAAACCTGAATTTGCTTTTAACCCTATCAGTAAATGGTTTTATAACAACATAATAGGTATTGAAGAAGCTCCTTTTTTTGGTTGGATATTTAAAATTGTCGGATTTTTTGTTTTACTTGGGATTATAAACAAGTTGGTTAATGGTGTTTTCTTTTTACTATCTGGAAAACCGTTGGTTACTTCGTCTTTGAATACAAACGAAGAACTTAAAAAAGATTCAAATGATTTTGATGATTTCGAAGAAGTTTGATTATCTCCTAATTTGTTCTAACATTTTATTAATCTGAGGAATTATTAATTTCTTATCATCATTTTCGATTATATAATCTGCTTTTTTTATTTTAATTGTGTCATTTAATTGAGCATTAAATCTTTTTTTTATTTCTTCCACATTAAGACAATCTCTTATAATTAAACGTTGGATTCTAATTTCTTCTGGTGCAGTTACAAGTATTGTTTTATTAAATCTTTTGTAAGAATCTGTTTCAAAAAGAAGAGCACTTTCATTAAAAACAATTTCTTTTTGTATTGAATCAGCCCATTTCTCGAATTCTTGATAAACAAATGGATGTATTAATGCATTTAGTTTTTCCTTATTTACATCATTTTGATATAAAAAATTTCTAATAATAGGTTTGTTTAGTTCATTATTTAAATAGGCATGTTCTCCAATTATGTTCTTTATTTGTTGAATAAGTTCTTTATTTTGTATCATTAACTTTTTTGCTTCTAAATCAGAATAAAAAATAGCATATCCCATTTTTTCTAAAATTTGACAAACGTAACTTTTACCTGAACCTATTCCACCAGTGATTCCTATTTTCAACATTTTTTTCTTTTATTCAAAGATAGATATTACTTAAACTAATTCGTTTATATCGGTTAACTTCTGTACTTTTGCAACCTATTTTTATCTGATGAATAAAGAACAAGATTGGTTTGTTTCCTGGTTTGATACAAATTATTATCATATTTTATATAAAAATCGTGATGATAATGAAGCTGCATTTTTTATCGAAAATCTATGTAATAAGCTGAAATTATCAAACGAGACTGTATTAGATCTTGCCTGTGGTAAAGGTAGACATTCTGTTTTTTTGAATTCATTAGGATTAAATGTTCTTGGTGTGGATTTATCTGAAAATAGTATTTCTATAGCTTCTACTTCTGCAAATAATTCATTAGAATTTAAGGTGCATGATATGAGAAATGTGATTGAAAATAAATCATTTGATGTTGTTTTTAATCTGTTCACTAGTTTTGGTTATTTTGACGATGATTCTGATAATCATGCTGTTCTAAAAAGTATTAATACAATGCTTAAAGAGAAGGGTAAGTTGGTGATTGATTTTATGAATGCTCAAAAAGTAATTAAAAATCTTGTCAATTCTGAAATAAAAAATATAGAAGGAATTCACTTTGATATAAAGCGAAATTACGATGGTAAGTTTATAACTAAAGACATTTGTATTTCAGAACTCAATAATAAACATACATATCAGGAAAAAGTACGTGCATTTTTTAAAGAAGATTTTATCGAACTGTTAAATAGTAATGGTTTTGTGGTTGAGAATATCTTTGGAGATTTTGCTTTAAATGATTTTGATAAAGAAAGTTCAGATAGATTAATATTAATTGCTTCTAAGAAATGATAGATATTTTCAATATTGTATTGCTTATTTTATCTGTTGTAATTGGAGGAGGTATTGTATCATTAATGGATTCTTTTAAACAAAAGAAATTAATAAAAATCATGCTTTCATTTAGCGGTGGGTTTTTGTTAGCGATGGCTTTTGTTCATTTTTTACCCGAATTATATGAATCTTCAAATTCTGCACGAATAGGTATGTTTATTCTATTTGGATTTTTAGTTCAATTATTTTTAGAATATTTTTCTGGTGGTATAGAGCATGGTCATATCCATGTACATCATAATCAAAAGTTTCCTTGGGCTTTATTTATCTCTTTATCAGTTCATTCTTTTATCGAAGGCATTCCTCTTGCGGGCGGTGATCTACATGTAGAAAATCATGGACATTTATCAGGACAATCTCTTCTTCTAGGTATTTTATTTCATCAGACTCCCGTAGCTATTGCGTTAATGACACTATTAAAAGCTTCTGGTATTACATCTTTGAAGTCTTGGCTATACTTGTTAGCATTCGGAATTATGACTCCTTTGGGATTAGTTTTCGGTAGTATATTTAATGTACAAACAGATAATCAGTATATGAGTTATCTGTTAGCAGCAGTAGTTGGTATGTTTTTACATATATCAACAACTATTATTTTTGAATCAAGTGAAAATCACAAATTTAATTTTGTGAAATTATTAAGTATAATTTTTGGAGTCGTTTTAGCTGTGTCAATAGCTTGATTTAAAGCTTTTCTCTAATGATTTCTTCTAGTCCTTTAACAAATAACGGATGGTCATTTGAACTTGGTACTAATTGCACTTTTTCACCACCATTTTCTTCAAATAATTCTTGATATTCTTCACCTATTTCAATTAATGTTTCAAGACAATCTGAAACAAACGCAGGACTAAAAACTAAGAGTTTTTTTGCGCCGTTTTTTGCTTGTTCTATAACTACTTTATCAGCAAAAGGAGAAAGCCATTTTTTATCTAATCTTGATTGAAAACAAACGGTATAATTATTTTCAGGGATTCCTAATTTTTCAGCAATTATGCGAGTAGTTGCGTAACATGTTGCTTTATAGCAATATCTGTTAAATTCATTAATTTCTGATTCACAAGGCTGATCTTTACACAATCCATCATTATAGACTTTATCTACATGTCTATCTGGTAATCCATGGTAAGAAAACAAAATATGATCATAGGTACTTAATTCAAATTGATTTGCTCTATCTACGATTGAATTGATGTAGCCTTCATTATCATAAAATTGATTAATTACTTTTATTTCAGGAATAACCCACCATTTTTGTATAATGTTAAGTGCTTTTTCGATTGCAGAACCTGAGGATGCACTAGCGTATTGCGGGAATAGAGGAAGAATAATTAATTGATCGTAATTTGCTTTATGCATTCTATCTAAAACAACTTCCATAGAAGGATTTTGATAACGCATTGCAAATTCAATAGTTACATTATCATTTTCAAAAGCAGTTTTAAGTTTATTCGTTACCGCTTCTGTATGAGTTAGAAGGGGAGAAACTCCATTTCCTAATTTCCATAGTTCACGATATACTTTTGCAGATTTTGGAGCTCTAAAAGGTACAATAATTCCATTGACTAGTAGCTTTCTACCTAGCCATGGCAAGTCAATAACTCTAGGGTCATTTAAAAATTCACTTAAATATCTTTTTACATCTGTAGTCGACGGACTATTAGGTGTACCTAATTGGATTAATAAAACTCCTGTTTTCTTCATTTTTTGTAAAATAAAAAGGGTAAATTTTCACTTACCCTTATTTTAAACGATTATAATCTTAAAATGTTTACATTAAATATGTAATGGTCTTGATTCAGTTGCGTCAAGTGCAGCTTCTTTAACGCCTTCTGAATAAGTTGGGTGAGGATGACAAATTCTTGAGATATCTTCCGCTGATGCTCTGTACTCCATTGCAACTACAGCTTCCATAATTAAGTCAGCTGCTCTTGGAGCAATCATATGTACACCTAAAACTTCATCTGTTTCTTTATCAGCTAAAATTTTAATAAACCCAGCAGTATCCATACTCGCTCTAGCTCTACCTAATGCTTTTATTGGGAAATTTCCTACTTTATATTCAATATTTAAAGCTTTCAATTCTTCTTCAGTTTTACCAACAGCTGCAACTTCAGGCCAAGTATAGACTACACCCGGTATCAAATTGTAGTTGATATGAGGTTTTTGACCGGCTAATAATTCTGCAACATAAACTCCTTCTTCTTCTGCTTTGTGAGCTAACATTGCTCCACGAACAACATCGCCAATCGCATAAATATTTGAAACTGAAGTTTGCAAATGATCATTAACTTCAATTTGTCCTCTATTATTAACGCTCAAACCAGCTTTCTCTAAATCTAATCCTTCTGTAAACGGTTTTCTACCTACTGCAACCAAGCAGTAATCGGCATCAATCGAAATTTCTTCTCCTTTTTTATTTAGTGCTTTAAGTGTAACATTTTCTCCGTTGTTTACAACTGATTGTACTTTGTGTTCTAAATGGAATTTAAACCCTTCTTTTTTCAGCACCTTTGTAAATTCTTTACCTAATGATTTATCCATAGTAGGTAAAATAGAGTCTGCAAATTCTACAACTTCAATTTCCGTACCTAAACGACCATATACTGAACCTAATTCCAAACCTATAACTCCTCCACCGATAACAAGCATTTTTTTAGGAATTTCATTCATTTTTAATGCTTCTGTGGAAGTAATTATTCTTTTTTTGTCTGGATCCATTCCTGGAAAGTAGTTCGGTTTTGAACCCGTAGCAATTATAATGTTTTTAGCCTCAATAACTTCATTAGAACCATCTTCTTTTGAAACATTGATTTTTGTATTCGAAAGAAATGAACCTTTTCCATGGATAACAGTAATTTTATTTTTATCCATCAAATATTTAATACCGCTACATGTTTGGCTGATTACTTCTTCTTTTCTTTTGATCATTTGAGATATATCAGCCTTCAAGTTTTCAATACTAATTCCATGTGTAGCAAAATTATGTTTTGCATTATGAAAATGTTCAGAAGAATCTAATAGTGCTTTAGAGGGTATACAACCAACATTTAAACAAGTACCACCTAATGTACTGTATTTTTCTATTAAAACTGTTTTGAAACCTAGTTGTGCACATCGAATCGCTGAAACATATCCACCAGGCCCAGAACCTATAATTGCAATATCAAATGAACTCATTTTTGATAAATTTTAAAAAGTGTACAAAGGTAAAATTTAAATGATTTCTATTGTTGATTTACAAAATTATTTAACACCTCTTTTTTAACGAGAATTAAAAATTTCGCATTAATACTCGTGAAAGATTTAAATTTTTAATTCTCAGAGAGTATTTTCCTGGAATTTTCAATTTAAATTATTGTAAATTAATTAGATGTGATTAATTTTTTGAAAGTGTGATTTTTAATAAAAAATCAGTAAAATTTTATTTTTTCACGTTTCAAGGTGGTTTGTTCAGTTTTTAACAAGTTTTCAACCTCTCGTTGATGTTATATTTGTTAGATAATTGTTGGTAACTTATAAATATTAGAATATCTTTAGTAAAAGTTTAGATAAATACAATAAAAACACTAGTTATTAAAAAATTAATGTTAATAACCTAAAGTTAAATTTAGTTTTAAGTGTTTTTCTTAAAATAAATGTTTTTCTGCATGATAGGATGATCTAACTAATGGTCCACTTTCTACATATTTGAATCCCATTTTTAATCCAATTTCACGGTATTCATCAAATCTTTCAGGTGTAATGAATTCAACTACGGGTAAATGCTTTGGGGTAGGTTGTAAATATTGACCTAATGTTAAGATGTCAACTTGCACGCTTCTAAGGTCTTCCATTGTTTCTAATACCTCTTCGTGACTTTCTCCAAGGCCTAACATCACCCCAGATTTAGTTCTCATTCCGCCTTTTTTTAGTCTAAAAAGTACTTCCAAACTTCGATCGTATTTTGCTTGTATTCGAACTTGTTTTGTAAGCCTTCTAACTGTCTCTAAATTATGTGATACTATTTCTGGTGCGACATCAATAATTACCTGTAAGTTTTCCCATTTTCCCATAAAGTCAGGGATTAGGGTTTCCAAAGTTGTTCCTGGTGATTGTGCTCTTACAGCCTTAACTGTTTGAGCCCAAATTTCAGCACCTCCATCTTTTAAATCATCACGATCCACTGAGGTAATTACAGCGTGTTTTACTCCCATTGTTTTAACGCTATGGGCAACTCTTCCTGGTTCAAATGGATCTGCTTCTAATGGTTTTCCTGTTTGTACTGCACAAAATCCACAACTTCGTGTACAAATATTACCCAAAATCATAAATGTAGCTGTTCCTTCTCCCCAACATTCACCCATGTTTGGACAAGAACCACTTTCACAAATTGTATGAAGTTTATGTTCATCAACAAGGGAACGAACCTTTTTATAGTTTTCTCCAGTAGGAAGTTTAACTCTTAACCATTTTGGCTTTTTTATGCGAATAGAGGATTCGTTTTTGTTGATTTCTTCACTCATAGTAGGTCAATCTTACAACAAAGATAGAGTGAGATAAAATTTGATTTCTCAGATATTCTAACAGTTAATAAAAGTCAAATGTTAATATGTTGAGTTTTATTTTTAATTGTCTGATTATAATTTAATTATTCTTTTGAAAATTCTTTGGCATCAATAACCCATTGTTGCATAATTTCTATCATGTCAGCACCGATGCTTTTTCCGAGAATTGAGACAATTCCCATTAAGTGAATGCTATAATTAATTATATCTTCTAAATCAACAAGTGAATTTATTTCTTCTTGTATTTTATTTTCTAATAAAATAGCATGATTTTGAATAAATAATTTTTCGTCAAAATTCTGTTCAATTTTAAATGGAAATAAAATTATTCTTGTCCATTCATCAGTTAGTGTTTGTATAATTTCTGTTGGTGTTAATTTGGTCCATTTTTTCCATCCCTTTAAAGTTTTTCCGTTATCTGAAATTTTAGCATCTGTTTCTAAATAAAGAGTAAATGCTGTATCTGCAAGATTTTGTATAATTTCTAAATATTGATCTTGTATTAATTCGAAACTTTTCGTTTGTTGTTGTTTTATATAATCTTTTAATTTGATTTTAGGAAGGTTAACTGTACTTGGACAGCGATCTAAACAGGGGTGATCTTTTCCTTCGAAGAAATAATTGGTTTGTTCAAATTGAATTTTCCTGCCTACAGGAAATAACCTGCACGCTAATGGTCTATTTTTATGTATTGAGCAACCAATTATATTGTCATAAAGATTGCATGATTTTTTAGAATTTTTTTCGAATTGACCATTAAATGCTAATTTAATTCCTCCATTGGTTGTATGAAGATTAATAAAATCTTTTGGTTGCAAACATAATCCTAATGATAAATAATAAATTTCCCAGGGATTAACGTAGACATTGTTACCAAAACAGCATGTCCCTTCTAGAGTACATGTTAATGGAAGATTATCGTCTAATTCAAGATTATTAAAGATCATAGAATTCAAAAAGGATAAAGTTAATGATTATAACTTTTTAAGTTTGGATTTATTTTCAAGTACAATTGAACTTTAAGACTTACTTTTACACAAATTTTTAGTTTTATGATTACTTCAAAAGTTGAATATTTAGGAGGATTAAGAACAGAGGCTACTCATGTTGCTTCAGGAAATAAAATAATAACAGATGCTCCGGTTGATAATTTTGGTAAAGGAGAGGCGTTTTCACCTACAGATTTATTAGCGACATCTTACGCATCTTGTTTGTTGACAATAATTGGTATATATTGTCAAAATCACGGATTGAATTTTTCTAATGGAAATGCGGAAGTGACTAAAATAATGAGTAATGATGCCCCTAGAAGAGTGCAAAAAATCATATTGAAAATTGATTTATCAGGAAACGGTTGGAATGAAGATGAACAAAAGCGTGCTATTGCAGCAGGTAAAGCATGTCCAGTTGCAAAAACGCTTGGGGATAATGTAGAAGTTGAATTAGAAATATTAGTATAGATGAACGATAACAGAAAAAATAATTTTCGAAATAATCCGAAAGAAAATTATGTTAAAAAAGAAAAAGAGGATGTGATTTTTGGAATTAGAGCAGTTATCGAAGCAATTGCTGCAGGGCGTGAAATCAATAAAATTGTAATTCAAAAAGGACTTCAAAAAGAATTGTTTTTTGAGTTAAAAGAAGCTACAGCTGGTAAAAATTATTTCATACAATTTGTACCATCAGAGAAATTAGATAGACTTACTGATAAAAATCACCAAGGGGTTGTTGCTTACCTTTCACCAAAAGAATATGTAGAATTCGAGTCTTTAGTAGATCAATTTGTTGAAAGTAATGAAAAAGCATGTTTTCTATTTTTAGATAGGTTAACAGATGTTAGAAATTTTGGTGCTATAGCAAGAACAGCTGAATGTATGGGGGTTAATGCTATTGTTATTCCTGGCAAAGGTTCCGTTCAAGTTACGGCTGATGCAATTAAAACAAGCGCAGGTGCGTTAAATCGTATTCCAGTATGTAAGGTTGGCAATCTAAAAGACAGTATTTTTTATCTACAGCAAAGTGGTTTTCGAATAATTGCATGTACTGAAAAATCTTCCGTTCCATTGTACGAAGTAAATTTGAGAGGACAAATTGGAATAGTGATGGGGTCTGAAGAAGACGGTATTTCGAATGATATATTGAAAATGGCTGATATTAAAGCTAAAATTCCTATGTCTGGAAAAATTTCCTCTTTAAATGTTGGTGTTGCAACCGGAATGATTTTATACGAAAAAATCAGACAAGAATTATATTAAGAAGTAAAGCTAATCGAAAGGTTAGCTTTTTTATTTAATCATTGTAAGTAGTAACGGAAGTTCAGCAATATCACTTATTTTATATAAACCAGCTGATTTTCTGTAACGATTTGTAGGATCAAATAGTATTGCTTGTATCCCAACCTGAATTGCCCCTATAATATCTGTATTATGATCATCTCCGATCATAATACTTTCATTTTTTTTTGCATTAGCCTGATTTAATGCATATTCGAAAATTTCAGGGTTAGGTTTTGTTTTGCCTACCATTTCAGAACAAACAAGTATTTCAAAATAAGGCTTTAATCCTGAAGATTCTAGTTTTACAATTTGTGCTTCAGCAAATCCATTTGTAATAATATGTAACCGATAATTCTTTGATAATTCGTTGATTGTTTCAAGTGTGTTTGGAAATAGATTTTTTTCTTTGGGTGCGATAGTTATATAATCTAGATTAAGAGTATTCGCAAGAGTTTTATCATACACTTCTACTTTCTCAAGGGTTTTTTCAAAACGTTTTAATCGAAGTTCATCTTTCGTAATTTTCCCTTTTCCATATTTTTTCCAAAGTTCATTATTGATGTTTTGGTAAGATTTTTGAAAATGAATAAAATGCTCAAAATGTGTGTTCAATGAGTATTTGTCATAAATTTTTTGAAGAGCAATTTTGGAATTTGTTTCAAAGTCCCACAATGTACGATCTAAATCGAAAAACAAATGATTGATTTTATTCATCAAACTGCATTTGCTATTAAATAGGAAATACCGGTTGTAATAATACCATTTATAAATATACCGATGATAATTAATGGATAGCTTAACCTTTGTTTTCCATAAAATTTTGCCACAATAATAGTTCCAACAGGTATAGATAAAAACAATGGAGCTAGAAATGAAATTCCAAAAATTCCAAGTCGATGTTTGACTTTGATTAGGGTTTTATTCGTTTTTGTAAATATCTTTTTCTTTGGTAATTGAATTCCCGCTTTTTCTGCTTTAATAAAGGCTTCTCTTTTTTTATTAAAACTCTTTTTTAAAAAATAATCAGCTAAAAAAAAGAAAAATGTAGAACTAACGATTGCTCCTATAATACAACTAAAATAAGTTTCAAAATAATTTAATTTCAAAGCAGGTCCTCCAAATGGTGCAAACAAAAACTTTATAGTTGAAAGGGCTAATAGTCCGAAATATATTGAATATTTCATAATTTAACATTTAACACCAAATGCCAAGTCTCCAGCATCACCAATGCCTGGTACAATATATGCTTGAGCAGTTAATTCTTGATCGATTGAACCAATGAAATACAGTGTGTTTTCAGGAAAATGCTTTTGTAGGTTATCTAATGCTTCAGGAGCAGCAATTGCTGAAACAATGATTACTTTATTCGGTGTTCCTTGATGTAACAATGTTTTATACACACATTCCATTGAACTACCTGTGGCTAACATTGGGTCTATAATAATTAATGTTTTGTTCTCAAATGTTGGAGATGCTACATAATCAACTTGAATCTCAAAATCATCTTTATCAATATGTTTTCTATATGCAGAAATAAAAGCAGAATCTGCTTTATCAAAAACATTTAAAAAACCTTGATGCATTGGTAAACCTGCTCTTAAGATGGTTGCTAGTATAGGTTGTTCTATTAATTGTTGTGTTTCTGCTTCACCCAATGGAGTTGTAACTACTACCGTTTTATAATCTAATTTTTTAGAAACTTCATAAGCAAGTATTTCACCCAAACGTTCTAAATTTTTTCTAAAACGCATACTATCTTTTTGAACTTGAACATCTCTTAATTCTGAAAGAATTTGTCCAATAATAGATTTTGATTCGCTGAAATTATAAATCATAAATGAAAGTCTTTTTGTAAAGTTAAAAAATAAAAGAGATTATTGAAATAGAATCGAGTGATATTAGTCAATGTCTATTAATTTTGTTGTATGGGTAAAGAGACAAAACTCGATTTTGGGATTTTTAGGCGTTTGATGATTTTTGTAAAAAATTACAAGAAACTAATTTTATTATCTTTCTTTTGCACGCTAGTCTTATCTCTTCTTACTCCATTTAGACCGAAGCTAATCGGTATAATGGTAGATAAATATATAATTTCGGGTCAAAATGAACAGGAATTATTTAACTGGACATCTATCATACTTTTAGTGCTTTTTTTTGAGGGTATTTTTCAATTTTTAAATGCATATTTTTCAAATTTATTAGCCCAATCCATAATTAGAGATATTCGTCAGAGATTATTTAACCATATGCAATCTTTCAAAATGAAATATTTTGATGAAACGCCAATTGGATCTTTAGTTACTAGGCTTGTTTCTGATATTGAGGCAATTGCAGAAGTGTTTTCTTCGGGGTTTATCGATATTTTAGGAGATTTGTTAATGTTAATTGTAGTAGTGGTAATAATGGTTATAACCAATTGGAAATTAACTTTATTAACTTTAGTTCCAATTCCTCTTTTGATAATTGCTACTAGAATTTTCGCTAATGCAATGAAAAAATCTTTTCAGCAGGAGCGTTTACAAGTGACTAGATTAAGCACCTTTGTTCAGGAACATATTACAGGAATGAATATTGTTCAATTATTTACACGTGAAAAAAAAGAACAAGAAATTTTTGATTCAATAAATAAAGATCACAAACAAGCGCATATTAATGCTGTATGGGCTTTCTCAATATTTTTCCCAGTGGTTGAATTGTTGAGTTCTCTTTCTATTGCTTTTTTACTAGTATGGGGTTCATTTCAATTTATAGGGGAAACTAAAATTGACCCTAAAGTTATGTATGCTGAAATAGTGTCCTTTACTTTATGGATAAATATGTTATTTCGACCGATTAGACAATTAGCTGATAAGTTTAATATTCTTCAACGTGGGATAGTTAGAGCTGAACGGGTTTTTGAAATATTAGATATTAATTCTCACACTCAAGAGTTAGGTCAGGTGAAAGATGTAGATTTCCACTCCAATATTGAATTTAAGAATATGAGTTTTGCTTATTTAGATAATCAATGGGTTTTAAAAAATATAAATTTATCTATTGAAAAAGGTAAAACGATTGCTTTTGTTGGTGCAACGGGAGCTGGAAAATCTACGATAGTGAATTTAATTGGACGTTTTTATGAAAATCAACAAGGAGAGATTTTAATTGACAATAAAAACATTAAGGATATTAATTTAACTATTTTACGAAAGAATATTGCCATTGTACTACAAGATGTATTTTTATTTTCAGATAGCGTACTGAATAATATTACATTAAGAGACCCCTCAATTTCTTTCGAACAAGTGGTTGATGCGGCAAAAGCAGTTGGTGCACATGAATTTATAGTTAGATTACCACATGGGTATGAAACTTTGGTTGGGGAAAGAGGAGGAATGTTGTCAGTAGGGCAAAGGCAATTACTCTCTTTTGTCAGAGCGTATGTTTATAACCCATCTATTTTAATTCTAGATGAAGCTACATCAAGTGTGGATAATGAATCTGAATTAATGATTCAAAAAGCAACTCAAAAACTTACTTTTGGAAGAACATCTATCGTGATTGCCCATCGTTTATCGACTATTCAAAATGCAGATAAAATTGTTGTTTTAGAAAAAGGAGAAATTGTAGAAATAGGTACCCATAAAGAATTAATAACAAAAGATGGTGGTTATTACAAAAAATTGTATGAAATTCAATTTGTAGAAAATAAGTTATAAGATTATGATAATAGTTACAGGTGCAGCAGGATTTATCGGAAGTTGTTTAGTTAGTAAGTTAAATCAGTCAGGTAGAACAGATTTAATTTTAGTTGATGATTTTTCTAAAAAAGAAAAAGAAGCAAATTTAAAAGATAAGTCATTTAGTGCTAAAATTGAGCGTAATGTATTTAATCATTGGTTGATAGAGAATGCGAATCAAGTTGAATTTATTTTCCATATTGGAGCAAGAACGGATACAACCGAATTCAACAAAGAGATTTTTGACGAATTAAATGTAAACTATACAAAAATGATTTGGAATTTTTGTGTAACAAATAATATCCCTCTTGTATATGCGAGTTCGGCTGCGACTTATGGTTTAGGTGAGTTTGGGTATGATGACAACCATGATGTAATTCCAAATTTGAAACCTTTAAATCCATATGGAGATTCAAAAAATGATTTTGATATTTGGGCGCTACAGCAAGATAAAAAACCTCCTTTTTGGGCAGGGTTAAAATTCTTCAATGTTTATGGCCCAAATGAATATCATAAAGGAAGAATGGCTTCTGTTATTTTCCATACGTTCAATCAAATTAATCTGAACGGGGGGATGAGACTATTCCGTTCACATAATCCAAATTACAAAGATGGTTGTCAATTGAGAGATTTCGTTTATGTAAAAGATGTGGTAAATGTATGCTTATTTTTAATGACTGATAAACCGACTTCAGGTATTTATAATTTAGGCTCAGGAAAGGCAAGAACATTTTTAGATTTAGCTACAAATACGTTCAACGCTTTGGATAAATCTGTTAATATTGAATTTATTGATACACCTATTGATATTCGAGACAAATATCAATATTTCACAGAAGCCAATATGCAGAAATTAATCTCGGAAGGCTATAAAACACCTTTTCATACTTTAGAAGATGGGGTGAAGGATTATGTCGAGAATTACTTAGTTCCACATAAGTATATGTAGATTAATAAACATCTTGATAATTTTATTGTTATTATTTTAAAATTATTAAGATGTATCAATTAATCAAGAAACAAATAGTACACACGGATTTGAATACATGTTGGGATTTCTTTTCGAATCCTGCTAATCTCAAAGTAATTACTCCAGATTACATGGGTTTTAATGTAAAGACTCAAACTCCCAATGAAATGTATGAAGGGTTAATAATTGGTTATAATGTCAGTCCGTTGTTAAATATTCCTATGGAATGGGTTACAGAAATTACTCATGTAAAAGATAAATTATTTTTTGTTGATGAACAAAGGGTTGGTCCATATAAGTTATGGCATCATGAACATCATTTTAAAGAAGTGGAAGAAGGGGTAGAAATGATTGATATTGTTTCATATCAACCACCATTTGGAATTTTAGGGAAACTAGTGCACCCTTTTATAATCAAACCTAAATTAGAACAAATTTTTGCATATCGCTTTCAAAAAGTTGAGGATATTTTCAATAAATTAAAGTAAACAAATTAAAACTATCTTTATTTTTTTAAGTCTTAATAGTATTAATACTCTCAAAAAAATCAATTTACTTGGTAAGTTATGTTTTTAGAAAGTTTAAAAAATGTAATAGTTACATTTTCTTACCAATTATAGATAATCAAGTTTTATCTTAACTTTGTTTGATTAAAAAAGAGTTTAATAGTGCTTGTGTACTTAAGACAGGCTAATTTCAAATATGAATGAGCGATAAATATTATAAAGAAGATGTTACTTCTAAAATTTCTTTAATTTATAAAGATATAATTTCAAATTTAGGTGAAAATCCTAATAGAGAAGGGTTATTAAAAACACCAGAGCGTGTAGCAAAAGCATTACAATTTTTAACACATGGTTATGATATTAAACCAGAAGAAATTTTGAGAAGCGCATTGTTTCACGAAGAATATTCAGAAATGGTAATTGTAAAGGATATTGAAGTATATTCTATGTGTGAACATCATATGTTGCCTTTCTTTGGTAAAGCTCACATAGCTTATATTCCAAATGGCACGATTGTTGGTTTAAGTAAAATCCCAAGAGTAGTAGATGCTTTTTCAAGAAGATTACAAGTTCAGGAAAGATTGACCATTGAAATCAGAGATTGTATTCAAGAAACGTTGAAACCAAAAGGCGTTGCTGTCGTATTAGAGTGTAGTCATATGTGTATGCAAATGAGAGGTGTTCAAAAACAAAATTCTGTAACTACTTCAAGTGCATTCACAGGGTTATTTTTAACAAATGATGCAACAAGAAAAGAATTTATTAATTTAGTAAATGCTAAACTACACTAAAATTTAAGTAATTATGTTAGATAATTTTGTAAACCAAAATCAGTACGGGACATCTACAAAAGCTATGTCCTCTGACTTCTTTAGAAGTGTTTATTCTTACATGTTTATTGCATTAGCTATTTCAGGAGGAATTGCTTATTTATGTGGTACACCTGAATTTGTGCTTAACTATTTTGTTACACCCAAAGGTGGAATATCAACGTTATTTTATATTGTTGCTTTTGCACCGGTAGGTTTAGGATGGTTGATACAGTCTTCATATAACCGATTTTCAATGGGGACATTGTTTTTTTTATATGGATTGTATGCTGCTTTATTGGGTTTGAGTTTAAGTACCATATTTGTTGTTTATGATATCGCTTCAATAGCTTCTACCTTTTTTGTGTCTGCTGGTGCTTTTGCTGGCATGGCTATTTTAGGTTATACCACAAAAACAGATTTAACAAAATTTGGTAGTTTGCTCTACATGGCCTTTATAGGCATTTTCATTGCGTCTATTGTAAATTTCTTTATGAAAAGTGATACAATGAGCTTTATAATTGCAGTAATAGGAGTGTTTGTTTTCACAGGTTTAACTGCTTATCAAATGCAACAGTTGAAACACATAAGTGAACAGCCAGGATTACAAGGTGCAGATAGAAACAAATTAGCACTTATTGGAGGTATGCAATTGTATATTTTGTTTATTAACTTATTCCTTTCGCTGTTAAGAATATTGGGTGGAAATAGAGATTAAAAACTAATTTCGTATAAAACAAAAAATCCCGTTCAAAGACGGGATTTTTTGTTTTAAATAAATGGTTAATCTACAACCTCCAATTTAGCAAACTTTAATAGTAAAGTTTTTGATCCTTCTTGCGGAAAGAAAATGACTGCTTTCTTTTCTGCACCATCTCCCTCAATCTTGATAATCTTCCCTTTTCCAAAACGTTCATGAAGGACATTATAACCTACTTTTAATTGTTCGTTTCCTTTGTTCAAATTAGTTCCACCTGAGGTAGCCTCTGAAATTGATCTTAAGTTTCTAGGTTGTTCGTAGCGCTTATTTAATCCTCCAGAAAAACCACTTTCAGAAGTTGTATTACCACTTAACGATCTACCTAAACTTCTTCCGCTATTGTATGGGTTTTCAAATGAAACATATTCTTTATTGATTTCTGAAATAAATCTACTAGGTTCGCTTGAGGTTAAACTACCAAAAACAAATCTTGAAGCGGCATAAGAAATGGTACACGTTTTTTCAGCACGAGTTACAGCAACATAAAATAAACGACGTTCTTCCTCTAGTTCACTTCTTGTATTTAATGACATTTGAGAAGGAAATAAATTTTCTTCAACACCTACTAAATATACGTGTGGAAATTCAAGTCCTTTGCTTGAATGTATAGTCATTAAAGTAATTTTGTTTTTATCCTCCTCTTTGTCGTTATCAGCATCAGTTAATAGTGCTACATCAATCATAAATTCAGATAATGTTTTTAATTCATCGACATCTTGTTGCGCTGTAAATGATTTGATTCCATTTAGTAGCTCTTCAATATTTTGATAACGTTCAACTTCTTCTGGTCCTTTGTCTTTTTCGTTATATAAGTCTTTTAAAACACCTGATGATTTTGCAATATGATAAGCGAGATCATATGCTTGCATTTTGTTTAATTGTGCGTGAAAACTTTCAATCATTGTAGCAAATTCCTGCATTTTAGTTTTTGTAGGACCATTTAATGCCACCGGGTAAGCGTTGAAATCTTGAATGATATCAAACATACTCACTCCATATTTTGAGCTGGCAATAATTAAATTTTCAATCGATGTTTTTCCGATTCCTCTTTTAGGATAATTGATAACACGTTTTAATGCTTCTTCATCTCTTGGGTTTGCAGTTAATCTGAAATAGGCAAGTAAGTCTTTGATTTCTTTACGTTGATAAAATGAAATCCCACCATAAATTTTATAAGGTAGATTTAGTTTTCGTAGAGCCTCTTCAAATGCACGAGATTGTCTATTTGTTCTGTAAAGAATTGCAAAATCGCTATAGTTTAAACCTTCTGCTTTTTTTACATCGTAGATTTTATTTGAAATGACTTTTCCCTCTTCGTTATCAGTTAGTGTACGAATAATTGTGATTGGATTTCCTTCGTCATTTGCAGTCCAAACATTCTTTTGAATTTGGTCTTTATTTTTGCTTATAACACTGTTAGCTGCTTCAACTATAGATTTTGTGCTGCGATAGTTTTGTTCTAGTTTAAAAATGCGATAGTCGGGATAATCATTTTTGAAATTCAAAATGTTTTGAATGTTTGCACCTCTAAATGAATAGATACTTTGAGCATCGTCCCCAACTACACAAATGTTTTCATACACTGCAGCCAATTTTTTTACGATAAGATACTGAGCATAATTTGTGTCTTGGTACTCATCTACTAAAATGTATCTAAATTTATGTTGATAGTGTTGTAGTACATCTGGAAAATCTCTCAATAATACATTTGTTTGAAAAAGTAGGTCATCAAAATCCATTGCTCCTGCTTTTTGACATCTATTAGCATAGGTTGTATAAATTCGAGAAAGTTCAGGTCGACGACTTTGTTTATCTTCCAACATAATTTCAGCGTTGTTAGCATAAGCCTCGGGAGAGATGAGATTATTTTTAGCAGCAGAAATTCTTCCCAAAACCATACCTGGTTTATAGGTCTTATCATCCAAATTTAATTCTTTTATGATATCTTTTAATAGGCTTTTGGAATCTTGAGTATCGTAAATTGTAAAATTTGTTGGATAACCTATAAGATCGGCATTAAATCGTAATAATCTTGAAAATACAGAGTGGAAAGTACCCATCGTAATATTTTTGGCTTCACTACCACCAACGATATTACTTATACGTTCCGTCATTTCCTTTGCAGCTTTATTTGTAAAGGTGAGGGCTAAAATATTAAAAGGGTCAACACCACTTTTAATCATGTGAGCAATTCGATAGGTGAGTACGCGTGTTTTACCTGAACCAGCACCTGCAATAACCATAATTGGTCCTTCTGTTTGTTCAACAGCTTCTCGCTGGCTTGAATTTAATCCGTCTAAATAATCCATAAAGCAAAGTTACGAAATGGTAAATTGAATATTCTATTTTTTCAACCAAACAATTTTTTTGTGATAAACATTTATTTGTTAAAAACATCGCAAATTGTTGTTTTTATTTGTGTTGTTTTAAATTTTAAGTATATTTGCGTCCCCAACTATGTAGTTTGGGGTAGTAGTTTATTTATAAATGTTTAATTTTTAGTATGCCAACTATTCAACAATTAGTTCGCAAAGGGCGAACGGCAGTAGTAAAGAAAAGCAAGTCGGCTGCTCTTGACTCTTGCCCGCAACGCAAAGGGGTATGTGTAAGGGTTTACACCACTACTCCTAAAAAGCCGAATTCAGCTATGAGAAAAGTAGCCAGAGTTCGTCTGACTAATGGTAAGGAAGTCAATGCTTACATTGGCGGTGAAGGACACAACTTACAAGAGCACTCTTTAGTTTTAGTACGTGGAGGAAGGGTTAAAGATCTTCCAGGGGTAAGATACCACATCGTACGTGGAGCTGAAGATACAGCTGGTGTAGAGGGTAGAACTCAACGTCGTTCTAAGTATGGTACTAAGAGACCAAAAGTGAAAAAATAATTTAAAGCTTTCAAATCATGAGAAGAAGAAAAGCCAAAAAAATTCCCATCCTTCCGGATCCAAAGTTTAACGAAGTAGTAGTTACTAAATTCGTTAACAATTTGATGTATGACGGAAAAAAAACGTTAGCGTTTAAAATTTTTTACGATGCGTTAGATATCGTAGATTCTAAAATTGAAGATCAAACTGGTCTTGAAGTTTGGAAAAAAGCGTTGGAAAATGTAACTCCAAGTGTAGAGGTTAGAAGCCGTCGCGTTGGTGGTGCTACTTTCCAAATCCCTACTCCTGTACGTGAGGAGAGAAAACAATCTTTAGCTATGAAATGGTTAATAGGTTACTCTCGCAAACGTAACGAAAAGTCAATGGCAGGTAAGTTAGCTGCAGAAATTATAGCTGCTTCTAAAGAAGAAGGTGCTGCATTTAAGAAAAAAGGTGATACAATTCGTATGGCTGAAGCTAACAAAGCATTCTCACATTTTAGATTTTAATTAACATGGCTAGAGATCTTAAATTTACTAGAAATATCGGTATTGCTGCTCACATTGATGCTGGTAAAACTACAACTACGGAGCGTATCCTTTATTATGGTGGTGTAAACCATAAAATTGGTGAGGTTCACGATGGTGGTGCTACTATGGATTGGATGGAGCAAGAGCAAGAAAGAGGTATTACAATTACTTCTGCTGCAACTACATTGAATTGGAATTACCGTGGTCAAAAATACCACATGAACATTATTGATACTCCAGGACACGTTGACTTTACAGTTGAGGTGAACCGTTCTTTACGTGTATTAGATGGTTTAGTGTTCTTATTTTCTGCAGTTGATGGTGTTGAGCCTCAATCAGAGACAAACTGGAGATTGGCTAATAATTACAACGTACCTCGTATAGGTTTTGTTAATAAAATGGATCGTTCAGGTGCTGATTTCTTAAACGTGTGCAAACAAGTTAAAGAAATGTTAGGTAGCCACGCTTTACCTTTACAATTAAACATCGGTGCTGAGGATGATTTCCAAGGTGTTGTTGATTTAATTAACTTTAAAGGTATCGTATGGAATGAGCACGATATGGGTATGACTTTCAAAGAAATTGAAATTCCTGCTGATATTATTGATGAAGCTCGTCAATTACGTGAAGAATTATTAGAAGCTGTTGCTGAATTTGATGATACTTTAATGGAGAAATACTTCGAAGATCCAAATTCATTAACTGAAAGAGAAATTTTAGATGCATTAAGAGCTGCTACAATTGCTGGTAAAGTTGTACCAATGATGTGTGGATCTGCATTTAAAAATAAGGGAGTTCAAGCAATGTTGGATATGGTAATGGAAATTTTACCTTCTCCATTAGATGTTGACGGTATTACTGGAACAAACCCTAAAACAGGAGAGGAAACAGTTCGTCAACCTTCTTATGACGCTCCTTTTGCTGCATTAGCATTTAAAATTGCAACGGATCCTTTCGTAGGACGTTTGTGTTTTATACGTGCTTATTCTGGAAATTTACAAGCTGGTTCTTATGTATTCAACACAAGATCTGATAACAAAGAGCGTATTTCTCGTATTTTCCAAATGCATGCTAACAAACAAAATCAAATTGAAGAGTTAGGTGCTGGTGATATCGGTGCGGTTGTAGGTTTTAAAGATATTCGTACTGGAGATACATTGTGTGACGAGAAACACCCAATCGTACTTGAGTCTATGAATTTCCCTGAGCCTGTAATAGGTTTAGCTATTGAACCAAAAACACAAGCTGATACAGATAAATTATCTATCGGATTAAACAAACTTTCTGAAGAAGATCCAACTTTCCGTGTAAATACAGACGAAGAGACTGGACAAACTATCATCAGCGGTATGGGTGAGCTTCACTTAGAAATCATCGTTGACCGTTTGAAAAGAGAGTTTAAAGTTGAGGTAAACCAAGGTGCTCCTCAAGTTTCTTACCGTGAAGCAATCACTGGTTCTGTTGAACACAGAGAAGTTTATAAAAAGCAATCAGGAGGTCGTGGTAAATTTGCTGATATTTTCGTTAAAATTTCTCCGCAAGAAGATCAAGAAAAAACAGGTCTTGAATTCGTTAACTCTATCAAAGGAGGTAACATTCCTCGTGAATTTATTCCTTCAGTAGAGAAAGGCTTCAAAGAATCAATGAAAAATGGTGTATTGGCAGGTTACTTAGTAGATTCAATGAAAGTTGAATTGATCGATGGATCTTACCATAATGTCGATTCAGATTCTTTATCTTTTGAGATTTGTGCTAAAATGGCATACCGTGAAGCTTTAAGAAAATGTAAGCCAATCTTACTAGAACCTATTATGAAATTAGAAGTTGTTACTCCTGAGGAGAACATGGGAGATGTAGTAGGTGACTTAAATCGTCGTCGTGGAATGATGAAAGGTATGGATGATAGAAATGGTGCTAAAGTTGTTAAAGCTGATGTTCCTTTATCTGAAATGTTCGGTTATGTAACACAATTACGTACTATTACTTCTGGTCGTGCTA